>Ga0207156_10013_pt1 | contig 43322 bp, 41 predicted proteins | sample Alteio_BWMinHeat_24_FD_153514 | JGI IMG/M metagenome (GOLD analysis project Ga0207156, IMG submission 153514) | Enriched cells from forest soil in Barre Woods Harvard Forest LTER site, Petersham, Massachusetts, United States -... | ecosystem: Environmental > Terrestrial > Soil > Temperate forest >...
TGTCATTGTTGGCGGACAAAATAATACATTAACTGGTGCAGTTTTTGGATTTATTGGTGGTGGATTTAATAATACTGGTTCAGCATCATTTGTAGTTATAGGTGGTGGAAGTAATAATATTGTTTCAGCAACTAATTCAGCTATTGTAGGTGGAACAAGTAATACAGGTGCAGGAAGTGCTTCTTTTATTGGTGGTGGTAATAATAATTTTGTCAATGCAAATACTGGTACCATTGGAGGAGGTGTTCAAAATCTCATTCAATCTGGCGGTTTAGTTGCTTGCATTGCAGGTGGAACTAGCAATACAATTTCCGGAATCAATTCATTTATTGGTGCAGGAAATGTAAATATTGTAAGTGCCGACTCTGCGGCTGTAGTAAGTGGATCAGATAACACTGGTGCTGGCACTCAATGTTTTATTGGGGCAGGAAGTAATAATATTATTACTTCTGGTGGAAGTAAAGCCGCTATTGTATCTGGATCAAACAATACTGGTTCTGGTACTCAATGCTTTATTGGTGCGGGAGCAAATAACATTGCTTCTGGAAATAATTCAGTTGTAATTGGTGGAACTGATAATAAGGCAGGTGGTAATGGTGCATTCGCACTTGGCAGCAATGCATCTGCTAATAATGCGAACTCATTTGTCTGGTCTGATGGAACAGCCCAAGCTGATAATGGCACCGATACTTTTACCATCAGAGCAACTAATGGTGCTTATATTATACCAGTACAACCCTCTCTAACACCACAGACTGCTTTAGCAATTGTAAACTCAGGTCCTTCTGTTGGAAAAATTGTTTCTATCACTTCTACTCGTGAACACAAAGAAAATATTAAAAATCTCCCTGACAGTAGTTGGATTTATAAACTCGAAGGTAAACAATTCAATTACATAAATAGTAATCCAGATCATGTTTCCTTCGGTTGGATCGCAGAAGATGTCGCTCAAATTAATAATGATATTGTCAGTTATAAAGATGGAAAACCATTTTCTCTCCCTCATCATGAATTCTTACCTTTCATCGTCGAAGAACTTAAAAAACATCAAACTATGTGCATTGAAAATAAAACAACTAACCAAGAATTGATTGCAAAAATTCATAGGCTGGAAGCAAGAATTAAAGCGTTAGAAGCTCAATAAAAACTAAAGAGCCCGGAATTTCTCCGGGCTCTTTTAATTAAACAAAATTTTGTTTTACATGCTTACCAGTAATAATGCGACCATCGACATAAGCTTAATTAAAATATTAAGCGCGGGGCCGGACGTATCTTTAAATGGATCACCAACAGTATCACCAACAACAGCGGCAGCATGAGCTGAAGATCCTTTGCCCCCAAAATTACCCGCTTCGATATATTTTTTAGCATTATCCCACGCACCACCACCATTTGCCATCATGAGCGCTAATAGAACACCAACAAGTGTTGCTCCAACTAAAAAACCACCCAAGGCGTGAGTGCCAAAAATAAATTTAATAAAAACAGGACTTGCAACGGTAATAAACCCAGGAAGAATCATTTCCCGCAATGATGCCTGTGTGCTAATCGCGATGCACCGTTTATAATCGGGCTCGGCTGTCCCTTCCATTAAACCAGCAATTTCTTTAAATTGTCGGCGAACTTCCATCACCATTTTAAGTGCAGCATCTCCAACTGAGCGCATGGTTAATGCGGAAATCATGAAAGGCAAAATGCCTCCTAAAAACATACCAACAAGCACCTGAGGATCAATAAGATTTAATTGTGTAATATGCGCTTTTTCTGCATATGCTGCAAAGACACCCAATGCTGCAAGCAATGCTGAACCGATTGCAAATCCTTTTCCCATTGCTGCAGTAGTGTTACCCAATGCATCAAGTTTATCAGTAATATCACGCACCGGTTTTCCAAAGCCCGCCATTTCTGCAATGCCACCAGCATTATCAGCAATGGGGCCATAAGCATCAACGGTCATCGTAATACCGATGGTAGCAAGCATAGAAACTGCTGCAAGAGAAACACCTACTAAGCCGCCGCCGTATGTAAATGCGAGTAACGTAGCAAGAGCGAGTACAATTACGGGAATTACTGTTGATTCCATACCAACAGAAAGACCATAAATAATATTTGTTGCAGCACCGGATTGGGAACTATGCGCAAGCTTTCTGATCGGAGAACCGCCCGTATAATATTCGGTAACAAGGCCGACAAGAATGCCAGAGACGCATCCAATTACCAATGCATTAAAAAGTGCAAAATCTATTCCCGTCATAGTTATATAAAAATATGCCATAATGCCATATAATAGTACTGAGACAAAGCTTGCGTTACGCAATAATGTTGCAGAACTTGCGCGTAAAAAAATAGTTGCGCATAATCCAACAAGAGAGCCGAGTAACCCGAATGCTGAAACCATTAATGGCAATGTTGTATATATGATGTTATGTGGATACGCTGTGCCGATTAAAATAACGGTAGAAACTACTGATGCGATAAATGATTCATACAAATCTGCGCCCGTTCCTGCAATGTCACCCACATTATCGCCAACATTATCGGCAATAACGGCCGGATTGCGTGGATCATCTTCCGGTATGCCCGCTTCAATTTTTCCTACAAGATCGGCGCCCACATCGGCAGATTTTGTGTAAATACCACCACCGACACGAGCAAAAAATGCAACGAGCGATGCACCTAAACCGAAACTGGTGAGTAATAATTCAAAGTCTGGGCGATCTGAAAAAATATACATGAGTACAGCAAGCCCTGCAAGGCCGATCGTTGCAACAGCAAAGCCCATCACGCCGCCACCAAGAAATGCCATTAAAAATGCTGCCCGTTCACCATGATCCCGTGCTGCAAGAGTTGTTCTTACATTAGCAAGTGTAGCTGCAGACATGCCAATAAAGCCAGTAAGGAGTGAAAGAATAGAACCGGCAACAAAGCAAGCCGCTGTTAGCCATGAAGAACTATATATAAGAAATGCTGAAATTAATACAACGACAAGAGCGATAATTTTATATTCTTCACCAAGAAATGTAAAAGCCCCCTGCCGAATTGCAGAGGCAATCGATTGTGCTTTTGTATGATCTACTGATGTAGAACTGATTTTACGTGATAATAACCCGATAGCAATAAAACCGGCAACCGAACTTGCGGCAATTGTTGCGTAAATAGTGCTGATAAGCATGCAGACCTCAATAAGAAATTTTTAATATTAGAAAGAGACACCGCTCATCCCGAGTGCCCGGCGTAGCCTTTGGCGAAGCCTGGGTGTATCGAGGGAGCACATACACTCATCGCGAGCGAAACATCAAGTCTCAATCATATACATTATAAGATATAAAAAGTTCAAAAAATGTAAAGCTAGAAGGTCTTTTTTTATAGTAATCCGGCAAGTACTGTTACATCATGCGAAAGATTAAGAAGAAGAGTTGCAAGATCATTTTTCAAAAAAATATGATACTGAGCAATAATTGATAAAAGTGCTTTACTATCTTCACCTTTTCGTTTTTGTAAATTATTTAACGTTTTCTCATCCAATAAAGTTTTAATATATGGATCAGTACCATTCTTAAGAATCAGCGATATAATTTGCAAGTAAGCTTTTTTATCAGGAGAATTTGTAAAAAGTACATTGGGAGAACCACCAAAATACTTTCTTAATGCCATCTCTAATGGTGTCTGTTTTTTTTCATTGGGTATTTTTGTGTCCGCATTATTTTCAAGAAGTAGAGCTACGCTGTCAGGATCACCCAGCTCAACAACTATATTTAATGGAGTTAAGCGAGTATCAACATCTATTGCATTAATATGTGCTCCATGACGAATAAGTTCTTCGATAAAATCTTTATAAGCTAATGCTTTCTGTTGTCTTCCAAATCCTCGATGTATCGCTTTTTCTGAAACAGCTTTGAATAATGGAGTCAAATTATTTGGCATCATAGCGTTCACGTTAGCTCCATGTTGAATAAGATATGATGCAATAGGCAAAAATTCTTTATCAAGTGCAAATGTAAACGGAGTATAACCAGTCTCTGTTTCTGACCTTCTAACATTTACAATATCTTTATTGCCTTTTTTTTCTTCAGATTCAACAAGAGTTTTCACTTGAGCAAGATTATTATTTTGTATTGCATCAAAAAGCTCTTCTTTTATATTACATGTAGTTGTAAAAGCTGAAAGTATCAAAATAATATAAAGAATAATTTTGATCATAATTTTTCCTCATACATATTCTCATTAAGATAACAATACATAACAATAATTTACAATGTTTTAAGAATTTCGCGTTCGCTGAAGGGATATTTGATGCCGTTAATGAGCTGATATTCATCCGGCCCTTTGCCCAAAAGCATAATAACAGAGCCAGCACGTGCATGGGAATAAGCTTTTTTAATTGCAGTTGCACGGTCAAGTTCAAGAATAATTTTGTGCATATGTTCTTGTGCAATGCCTGAGATTATTTCTTGTGCAATCATGGCAGGATTTTCTGAACGTGGATTGTCACTGGTGATAATAATAAGGTCTGCATAGCGCGCTGCACAGGCGCCCATAAGAGGACGTTTAGTTGCATCCCGTTCACCACCGCAGCCAAAGATGACAATGAGATGATCAGTAAGTTCCCGCATTGTTGAAAGAACTGCATCAAATGAAGCGGGGTTATGTGCATAATCGATACATGCACGCGCACCATTGGGCAAATTGTAGATATTAAGTCTTCCCGGCACGCCTGGAAATGTGGCGCATGCTCGCGTAACTGCATCTGATGAAATTGAAAATAATTCTGCAAGAGTTAATGCGGCTAAAAGATTGGATACATTAAAAGAGCCAATTAATGCAGGGCATGTAATAGTTAAAGAATTATTGTTATAGGTGATTGTAAAATTAAGATTATTTTTACACATAATAGCGCGTGCGTTTTTTGTACTAAAGAAGTGAATGTTAACCCGCTTCACCCTTCGACTCCGCTCAGGATGAGCGGGTAAAGTTGAAGTAAGCGAATTGGCTAACTGTGCAATGCGCGGGTCATCAGCATTTAATAGTATTGGTGCCCCGTGCGCAGCATGTTCTAGCAAAGAAATTTTTGCTGCAAAATAATCATCAAGAGACGTATAAAATTCCGCATGTTCTTGGCTAAAATTAGTAAAAATAATCGCGCAAAATTCTAAACCATACACGCGATGCAGTGTTAATGCTTGCGCAGCAACTTCCATAACAACATACTCAACACCAGCATTAACACACTGATAAAAAAATGCATGTAAATAATCGGGCTGCTGCGTTGTGAGTATTGTTGGCAAATCGGTATCTAGAATTTTATTTTTTACAGTGCTTAATAAAGCAGTTGTAAATCCTGCAGTTACAAGAATATGTTCAACTAAAAATGCGGTAGTTGTTTTGCCTTTGGTACCGGTTATGCCAATAATTTTTAATTTTTTATGTGCATTGCCCCAAGCTTGTGCACTTAATTGAGCTAATGCGCTACGCGCATTAGTAACACGTATGAGTTGAGCACTATGATGTATTATGAGAGTTTCTACTTCTGGAGAAAGAATTTCATGCTCTTCTACAACAATGCATGTAGCTCCGCGCGCAAGTGCTTGGGGAATATATGTGCTTCCTTTTTCTTTAAAACCAGAAATTGCAACAAATGTGCTTCCCGGACCAACATTATCGGTATGGCAACAGACGGGCAAAAACTTTGGGATCATATTTATGCATGTTTTTGTTGTTGATATTTTTTAACACCAGCACGGATATGGGGAATTAACCACAGCAAGCCATAAACATTGGTCATAATAAGCCCAGCAATAGTAATGTCATTAATATCCCACAAAATGGCAACTTTCCCGAGTGGTCCAAAAAATGCTGCAACGCAAAACAAAATGCTATACAAAAGTTTGCCGCGCCCTTTAAATAAGAACATCCAATTCTCTAAACCGATATATGCATAAGCAACAAGAACACCCAGTCCAAATGTGATCGACAGAAAGGTAACGACCCAACCACCGAATTGACCAAACACCGTTTCATACGCAGCAATTGTTAATGGCGTGCTGGTCAACCCACTGGTCCACACACCGCTAGCAACAAAAACAACCATCAACACTGTGCACACTAAATGGTAACTCATGAATGTAGAAAGCATCGACATAATACTATCGCGCATCGGGTTTTTGCTACCCGTTGCGCCAAAAAATATTGCAGCAGTGCCGAGCCCAGCTTCCGTTGCATTGAGTGAGCGTGCCATGCCATACCGAACAGCATCTTGTACCGCATAACCCATAATTCCACCAGCAACTGCTTGTGAAGTGAAAGCACTTTCAAAAATAATTCTTAAAGCATTTAACAACGCACCAGAATGGTATATCAATACGATAAGTGTTGCGATAAAAAATAAGCCAACCTTAATAGGAACAATTTTATCTGAAACCCAAATAATACGCTTGGCACCACCAAGAGTTATATATAACAAGAGTAAAAACATACCAACTGCAATAGTATACGGGTTAAGATGCAACATGCGTTCAATACCCAATCCCATAGAATTGGTTTGAATAACATTACCGCCAATGAACGTAAGCATTAAACAAAAAAATGCATAAAAATAAGGCAAAATGGTACCACCGGGAACGCGCTTTAAATAGACCATCGGGCCACCACGGAATGCACCAAAACTTGATTCCTCAACAATACTGGTACTTGCATATACTTCTGCAAACCGAATAGACATGTTAAGAAAGCCCATAATAAAAATCCAAAATGCAGCACCCGGGCCGCCAGAATGCATCGCCGTTGCCATACCAGCAATACTTCCATTACCAACACTGGCACTCAGAGTATTCACAAATGCTTGTAGCGGACTAATATAATTTTCACCATGGCCACTTTTTTTTGAAGGAGAAAAAAGATAACCCCATGCACGAATAAAATAACGAAATTGAACAAAATCCAAAGCGCATGTCATAATAATGCTTGAAAGAACAACAAAAAATATTAATGGCCATCCCCACAGGAGCTCACTGAGGCGTTGTATGCTCTGTTCAAATGTATGCATTATCATATAAAATCCTATTGTATATCATATATATCTATGGTACGTTTTACTCTACAAGCATAGTCAAAATAAGCTAGAAAGCAATAAGCTGTTGTATGAAAAAAATTATAGCACTCGATCTTGGTGATCAATGGGTAGGTATCGCACTTTCTGATATCTTGCAGATGCTTGCAAAACCGTATATGACAGTACGCGCTGATGAGTTGGTAACTACGCTGACTACTCTCTTTAAAAAAGAATCTCTCGAAACAGTAGTAATTGGATACCCAAAAACTATGAAGGGTACTCATAGCAAGCAGACTGAAAAAGTTATTGAAATAAAAAATAATTTGGAAAAACTATTCCCTGAAATGCACTTTGTCTTGTGGGATGAGCGACTTTCAAGCAAACGGGCAGAGCATCTTCAGCATAAAAAAACGAAAGAAGCCGCTCTTCAATCCCATGCACGTGCAGCTGCATTTATTTTAGATTCATATTTGACATTTAAGATCAATCAGAAAAACTGATATTAAAATTCTTGACAAAGTGCACAAAAATTTTCTATTGTAAAAGTTGAACGGTATACGCCATAAAAAGGAGATGTGGGTATGAAGTGTTCAAAATGCTCAGGCCTTATGGTTCTGCAATCATTTTTTGATCATTTTGTAAATTTTGATGCGTGGAAATGTTTAAATTGTGGTAAAATAATAACGAAAAAAGAAAAAACGATAGAATTTGATGCGTTTAGTATTTTTTACCAACAAAGTAAACATAATAAAAATTAGTCTTGGATCAATCACGTGTCACATCCCCATTTTCTAACATGTGTGAGTACCTACTCTTCTATTCACTGTGGCTTATTTTACCATAATCAGTGTATCGATTCATTCACAATAAACTCTCGCCAATCGAGCAGAGATCTTATTTGTTCACTGGATACACTTCTAAAAAATAATTCTGTATCACTTGAACAGTGTGCTTTTATTGCTGCAAGCCAAGGGCCAGCACCGTTTACCACGTTGCGTTCCGTTTTAGCTACCATTAATGGGTTAGCATACGCTGCGCGCATACCACTTGTTGGGCTAGATAGCTTGCCAATATTTTTAGAAGAATATTACGCATCTGGATATGATTACACTCTTGCATTATTTAATGCATTTTCCGGGGATGTATATTACGGAATTATGAAGAATCCCACCCCGCCAGTCAAAAACCCCTCGCTCATCCTGAGCGGAGTCGAAGGGTGTAGCGAAGTCGGGTCGAAGGGTTTAGAATCCGGCTGCTTATCACTTGAATTGTGCATCGAACATATAAAAACAATCATTGGCACTTCAAGCCTTGCATGCATTGGTGGTGGTGTTACATTGCACCAAGAAATTCTTGCTAAAAATTTCCCCCACGCCAAACTTTGCATAAATCTGGAATATGCATCACTCAATGCGCTGGGCAAAAAAGCGTATGAGCAGTGGTGCAATAAAGAAAATATCACACGCCAACTCACGCCACTGTATTTAAAAGCTTTAAAATTACATTAAAAACAACTTTTATTCTTGGGGCTTTTTAAGTAAAAGAATTGATTTTTCTTGATCTCTTGTTCGCACAGAATGTGCAAATCCCAATAGTTTAAAATGTTCTACGTGTTCTTTTGTTGGTAAATCGTTTCTCTCTTTAGGAATGGGTAATATGATATTATAAGTATGTCTTATTGTTTCAAATGCAGCATTTTTTTCGGTAAGTCTTTTATTAATTATCTCTAATTTTTCATGAGAAGATTTTAGATGATCAAGATCAATACATTTGGCATCCAATTGCTCATTTATATTTGTTAAGTTGTCATTACGCGATCGAAGTTTTGTACATATATCATCAAGCTCTTTATTTTTTTGTAGAACATCGCGATTTTTGTAATTATTATAACCCGCTGCGACCCATATGCCCGCATAAGCGCCAACAATACAAGTAATTGTTGGAATGGCCCATCGCTGTGCAAAAAAATTCTCACACATATCGCACAAAAATGCATTCGCAGGAATTACAAACATAAGTATAAGCGTACTTATCCAAGCTTTCATATTACCCCACCCCTTTTTTATTAAAAATACGCTTATTGTAACGCTAAAGACAAGATCTCATGATTCCCATGCTGACAGTAACAGCATCAACTGCGCGTAAAATTGTGGGAGTTAATGCGCAGATGTATGAAGCATGCACGAAGATTTTTTCTTGTTCTGCCACTGAAAAACCGGCTTCTGGGCCAACAAGACATGTTAATGATTCTATTTTTTTTTGTTTTAACTCAGAAAGAACCGTAAAACAGGGTTTGCCTGTTGGATCAAAAACAATAAGATTTTTGGACTGATTTAAAATTGTATCAAGATGCGTAACAGGTTTTATTTCTGGAATTACAAATTGCTTTGCCTGTTCACATGCGGCAATCATGATGCGATTGAGCCGATCGCTCATCCTGAGCGATTTGCTTTTTTCAGTAATAACGGGCTGGATTGTCCATGCTCCCATAGCAGCTAAATTATACACAGCCTCTTCAAAATAAGCCCGTTCTAATAATGGCAGAAGCCAGTAAATAGGTGGTGCACAAGGTGCACTTTTTTTCTTTTCAATAACTTCAAGTATCAGCTTGTTTTTTACCTGCTCAATAATTATAACAGTGTACACATGAGTAGTAGTAAATATTATAAACTGTTCGTTAACTTTTTGCCGAATAACATGGGTAACACGGTGGATAAACTGTGCATCGGAAAGAATGACACGACTTTTTACCGATACATTATTAAATTCATTATCCGCATAATATAATGCAAACTCATGTTTCATAATTATGAATTCTGATTTCTTAAAATATAGGTATTAATATACACTTTGAGCGTAGCAATCAGTGCTGTAATCGATTCATATGCTACTGTTTTTAAATAAGCAATTTTCATAAGAATACTTAATCCTACTTTTCTTAAACAAATAGTAGCAGGAGAAGCTGGTTGCAATTTTTTTTCAGGAATGATCGGGTCTTCATCAAAAAGTGATTCTATCGTTGTAGTTTTTACATACTCATCTTCAAAAGCAGTTGGTAATACGGCATGAGTTTGATATGAACATGTCATACATGCAAGCATAAGAATAAAATATATTTTTTTCATAGATGATCATCCAAGTAAAAAGTTATTAATAGCAATTCTTAAGGGTAATTGATGATTCAAAAAAAACAACTTATTTTTTATGTATTATTATTTAGTTTTCTCAAAGCGAACAAATTCATGATCACGCCATATTTCTTTAAAGCCAGCTTTTTTGTATAAAGATTGGGCTTTCACGTTTGAAACACGTGTAATAAGTTGAATAGCGCTGCACCCTTGATTAAATAAATCAGTTACAGCATAATCGATCAATTTAAATGCATAACCAGATCTTCGATACTGTTCTTCAACAGAAAGAAATAAAATAAACCCTAAATAAAAAGATTTAAGATAATATGCGGTAAAACCGATCGGCTTACAATTAAGTCTATACACTTTAATATTCAAATTCCCCACATGTTCAAAATCACGGGAAGAAGCTTTATTATCAAGCATGTATTCGGGAGAAAAATCGGTCGAATATTCGCTCACAAGCCAATGCCAATCTTTTTTAAAGATATCTAAAATAAAGTGTCGGTCATACGCTGGATTGTATTCTTTAATACCATTACAGCGCTGAGCATAGCTATAATAAGTAACTCCAAGAACTATGCTAACAAGAATAAGACCAGATACAAGTAAGCTCAGTAATTTTTTTTTCATAAGATTCACGTTTGATAAGTAATGTTACGCAACAATAATCCATGTGCTGCTGCCGTAGGTAATGAGTGTAATGGATTTTTTTGTTTAAGAATATAGTGTATATGTTCCACAGGTTGAGATGATGAAGCAACAGCAAGCGATGCGCCTACAATTCTACGAATCATGTATCTCAAAAAGCGTGGGCCTTTTATTACAATTCTATGTACACCATATTTTTTAAAATACACATACTGAATCGAATTGATAGTACTTACCGTAGATTCATGATCATCTCCTGAACAAAATGATCTAAAATCATGCGTGCCCACAAATAATGTTAAACATGCTTTCAATTTTTCAACATCAAGTTTTTTATGATAAAAAAGTCCATAAGGTGCAACCATGGGCAATGGCCGCTTGGTAAAAAAATGGTAATAATATGTTTTTTCTTTAACATTTCTTTGAGAATGAAAATCTTGAGGCTCATACTGAATTGCAGAACGAATAAGAATGTCTGCTGGTAAGCGTGCATTCCATGCATGCATGAGATTGTGGGGATCAAGAGATAATTCAGTTCTGAAAATAGCAACTTGACCTAAAGCGTGCACTCCTGCATCAGTTCGTGATGCAGCAACAAGTTTAATATCATGATTAAAAACTTTTTTGAAAACATTTTGGAGAGTGCCTGCAACAGTTGCCACACCCTTTTGTTCCTGCCAGCCATGATACTGTGTCCCTGAATAAGCAATAATAAGTTTGTAAGAGTTCATGGAAAAAATAATTATCTTTTTATATGAGAAATATCCAAGGGAATAAGCTGGCCATTAACCTCAACCATTAATTTTTTGCACCCAAGTCCTTTTAATATTTTAAAAAAACTTTGCATGCTGAAATCATCTTTTGCCCCTGAACGCATTGCTTGAACAACAGTGGGAGATACCCCTGCAATCTTTGCTAACTTACGAACTGAAATTTCATCATGCTCCATAATAGCTAAAATAAGTTCTGATAAAGCAAAGTCTTGATAGCCTTCTTTAAATGCTTTTAATTTTTGTGGGCTCAATGACTCGATGAATTCATCACTGGTCGATTTTATTTTTTTATTCATAATAATCTCCTGCATTACATCTTTTTATATAATCTTCTTTGGCCTTTAATGCTTTTTGCTTTTCTCTCGGTGGCATTTTGTCCATTTTTTTCTCATATGCATTGGTTACAATTACCTTGGCGCCTTGATAGAAAAAACATAAAAATCTATCGGGCATTGGTTTAAATGCATATACCTGATCACCTTCATTACGAAACTTTTCCTCGCTACGTATTTTTCCAGTATCAGCCAACATATAAAATAAGTAGTAAAGCTTTTCTTTTTGTCCAGATGACAGCTCTTCATAATATTCAAGAGCCGCACTTTTTCCTGCACTATTAAAGTACCATTCTATGGTAAACTCTTCACCCTCATATGCTATAAACTTTCTTTTCATCATTACCCTAAAAGAAAACTTTTTTATTTACATATAATTGTACCAAGATCATGACACGATGTCTAGATAAAAAATACGGGGAATTTTGCTTATTATTATTTTCTGAGCGCGGCTCGTAAGACTTTTTTGCGCAATCTGATACTAAGTGGTGTCACTTCAATAAGCTCATCAGGCATGATCCATTCCATGCAAACTTCTAAACCCATGATACGTGGTGGTTCAATTTTTACCAGATCATCAGAACCGGATGCACGCATGTTGGTCAATTTTTTCTGCTTGCAGGGATTAACGTCCATATCATCATCACGACTATTTTCACCAATGATCATACCTTCATAAATATTATCAGTTGGTTTAATAAAAAGTGTACCCCGTTCTTGTAGAGTATTGAGAGCAAAGTTAGTTGCAGGGCCATTTTCCATAGAAACAAGCGCACCTTTAGTACGCATAGTAATATCACCTTTGTACGGCTGATATCCATGGAAATTAAATGTTGCAATACCGCTACCACGTGTGTCAGTTAAAAATTGATTTCTAAATCCTAACAATCCTCGTGATGGCACTTCAAATTCCATACGGATACGGCCATTATCATAGTGAACCATATTCTTCATCTCAGCTTTTTTTCTGCCAAGAGATTCCATAACAACGCCTTGATGCTCAGATTGAATATCCACAACCAAATATTCGATCGGTTCACATTTTACGCCATCGATCATTTTATAAATAACTTCAGGTGCAGAAAGTTGCAGCTCAAAACCTTCTCTGCGCATATTTTCTACTAAAATACCAAGATGCAATTGTCCACGGCCTGAAACTTTAAAAATTTCTGGAGAATCCGTTGGTTCAACGCGCAGTGCGACATTAGTTTTAAGTTCTTTTTCTAATCGTTCTTTAATTTGACGAGATGTCAGCAACTTTCCTTCACGACCATTAAAGGGCGAATCGTTAACAGAAACATACATCGATAATGTCGGCTCATCAATTTTAACATACGGATAAGGAAGTGGATTTCCAACATCACACAGCGTAGTTCCAATAGTAACCGGTTCATTAAAACCTGTTACTGCGATAATATCCCCATATTCAGCTTTTGGCACTTCAACTCGGGAAAGACCCACAAATTTATAAATTTTAGTAATCTTCGTTGGCTTACTGACGATATTATCTCTACAACAGATGACTTGACTACCAACAGACAGAGATCCACTAAAAACTCTGCCAATAGCAATCGGCCCCAAAAAGTCTGAGTGATCCAAACTTGTTGTTAACATTTGCAAACCTTCAGCCTTTGGCTGTGGCGCAGGAATACTTTTGATAATAGTATTCAGCAACAACGACATATCTGCTGTTTGAACTTCAGGATTATCTGTTGCAAATCCGATACGTGAAGATCCATACAAAATAGGAAAATCGAGTTGGCTTTCATGTGTTGCCAAATCTAAAAAGAGATCATGAATCAAATCTTCTGTTCTTTTTACATCAGCATCTTTTCTATCAATTTTATTGATAAATACGATAGGTCTTAAATTAAGTTGTAACGCTTTAAAGAGAACAAAACGCGTTCCTGGCAAAACACCTTCTGCTGCGTCAACAAGCAGCAAAAAACCTTCAACCATCTGAAGTGTACGTTCAACTTCTCCACCAAAGTCACTGTGGCCAGGAGTATCAACAATATTAATTTCAAAATTGTTGTACCGAATTCCTGTATTTTTAGCTAAAATCGTAATCCCTCGTTCACGCTCTAAATCATTAGAGTCCATGACACGCTCACCAACTAATGTTTCAACTGTTCCCGATTGGCGCAATAGTGTATCGACCAGGGTTGTTTTACCATGGTCAACGTGAGCAATAATAGCGATATTTCTTATATGTGAACGATCTGGTGTATTCATAGGTCGGTGTGACTCTTGCTCAGGGCTAATCTTTCTTTAAGATCATCTCTTTTTTGTTGTACCATTATAAAAACGGCGGATAAATTTCTAAGATTTTTGGCATGACTTACTAATGCAAAAAGATGTTGTAGAGCAACAATTCCACCACAGGTCGCCAATGCTCCTGTTACAAATTTATTTTTTCCATTATAGCATGCCCCTACTCCAGCAAGAAGAACGAGCTCATACGTATTTTTCCAGAACAAATCTCGTGCTGTGTGCATTTGAGAATCAAGTTCTTCTGCAAAATTATTGTATGCTTTATATTCAGCAACAGCTTCTTCTCTGGTTTGTGGAACTTCAGGAGCTGTGGTTTCAGCGCCCATAAGGTGTTGTGTTGCAAGCATCAGTATGCATATACGAAATATTTTCATAAGTATAACCTGTTGGGTATTAATATGTTGAAGCTGCATAAGGCAATAAGACCATAACACGTGATTTTTTAATTTCGGTCGTTAATGCTCGTTGATGCAATGAGCAATTACCAGAAATTCTTGAAGCAAGAATTTTGCCACGTTCAGTTAAAAAATTTCTCAATAATGAAGCATTTTTGTAATCTAAGAGTGCCACATTATCTTTATTTGAACAAAATCTGCAATGCTTTGCCGTTCCAAATGAACTTCTGCGAGCTTTTTTTCTTAAAAGGCGGGTACTAATTTTTAATTTTACTTTTCTTGCCATATTATAATCTTTCTTCTTGAGTCATTGATTCAGCCATAGATTCATCTTTTTGACGGTTGCCTCGTGATGATGCCATCAACCCGGTCATCTTATTTTCTTTTAAAAAGGAATCAACATCGCGGGATGGAGTTTCTTCCAATGATTCTGGGCGTTGATATTCAAGAGGAGCATGCGCATCAAGTTTAACAATAATATGGCGCATGATAAGTTCAGAATATTTGACCGCACAGGTAGTTTTAAGAGCATCAAGAATAGTCTTGCAATTTTCTACATCGCACTCAAAACGCATAAGAAAATAGATGCCATAATCATTTTTTCTGACAGGGTACGCTAAAAAGTATTTTCCCCATCGATCAAATGACAATACTGAACCTTTAAGATCAGAAACCACCTTGGCAAGGTGGGATTCAAGAGAAGAAGCCTCATCGGCTGTAATCTCAGGAATAGTTAACAGTAGCACTTCATAACGATGCATATTATAATCCTTTTACACTAAATGGAAGTGATAAACACTATACAAAATCTGCTTTTGTATTTAGCAACGTAAAAACATACGTATCTATAAATACTAGCAGTAAAATAAAAAAAAGATAGAGGAAAGGCCTATTTTATGAGAAATTGTCCCTTGTGTACAAGCCATAATGCATCAACCTATATGAAAACCACTGCCTGGAATAATCGGGATGGAATTGAGCTCAAAAAGTGTAAAAACTGCCAGTTTATTTTTAGCGCCGCTTCTCTGTGTGACTATGTGTTTGCTGGGAATATATATGCCGGCATGAGTAGGCAGGAGCTTCTTGAACGCGCCCAGTGCGAAGGGCTGCCAGCTCTTTGTAGCGAAATTATACAAAAATCCAGGCTACAAGCGGGAAAAGTATTAGATTTTGGATGTGGGATTGGCTTAACTGCCCTCTGTTTGCAAGAAAAAAGCTTTGAAACTTACGGCATAGAAACTTCAGCCGCCTGCTTAACAAAGCATAAAGAGCTGGGAATCACCTCTGCCCCCAGCCTAGAAGCCCTCGCTATGCCAAAAAATAGTTTTGATCTGGTTATCTTAAAAGACGTGCTTGAACATGTCGATAACCCTATTAACCTCTTACACAACGTAGTTTCTTACGTAAAACAGGGTGGCTATTTTTATATTCGCGTACCCAATGTGAACCATTATAATTTCCACTGGTCGATCGATACAAAAGCGCATATCAATCACTTTTCCCCACGAAAGCTCATGAATCTGGTCACACGTAATAATCTTAAAAAAATAGATTTTATCGATGTGTATGATATCTCAACCCGAGCAGGCAAATTGTACCATTCTGTTTTCTGGAAAACCCGCCACTTTTTGCCCCTGTATCACCAGATATCTCTTTTATATCAAAAAGAATAATTGTGGTTTCTTAATCAAGATCATTAATACTTTTTGGAACATCAATGTGTGGAAATTGTTTGCAAACACCTTTTTGCTTAAAATAAGCTGCTAAATTTTTCTCAGATTTTAAATTATGTTCTTCTGGAGATACGACTGGATAAGTATAATATTCATTTTTTCCGTAGGTATTTTTTCTATAAACTAGTATTTTTGTACCTTGTTTATTAAAACACAATCGCGTACCAATTTGTGATATTTTTATTTTTTTAGTTGTATTATTTAAAATATCTTCTATCACCAATGATAAATCTTCTTCAATATCAATAGTAGCTAATTTAGTTCCATCAGATGAAATTGCTAATGCGACTGGGAAAAAAATATAGGTCTTTAAACTTTTTTTACCTATCTCTTTTTGTGATACAAGATCAAATACACGTGCGTGAGCACATGAATAAAAATCTTCTGCAAGAATCGCTTTCGAATAATTAGGAACAAATTCCAATAATGATTCATAATACTGTGAATCACCTATGCGTTGTTTATGAAGCTCTGTACGCTTTTTTGTACGATCAGAATAAACTTCTAATATATTATCTTTAGAAAAACCAAAGCCAAATAATGTTTTAACACATTTGAGTTCTGCGTAACCACCTTGAGAGACAAATTTTTTTAATTTCTTGTTGTTTAATAATTTTTGCACTCGTTCAGTAAATTCTATATCGCTTTCCCTATCATTAAATGTTAAATATTGAGTTAAATATTGAGCGATTTTATTGTGAATCTCTGGTGGCAATGTATTTAACCAGCATATACCATCAGTATTGATTGATGGATTTTTCGATGGATCCGACTCTACTGAGGTTATGCTAGACGTAGACAGAAAAGCTTCGATGGATAGGTGAGTACTGAATGACAATGCGAATAGCATTATGAAAAATTGAAAAGAAAGTATTAATTTTTTCATGAGAGATTCTTTTTTATTAATTTTTATAATAGTATATGCTATTTATTTTACAAAAATTACACTCTCTGTCAATTTATTTCTTTGCAAATACCTTTTTGCTTAAAATAAGCTGCTAAAGTTTTTTTAGATTTTTTTTTATGTTCTTCTTGAGACGCAAGTGAGTTAGTAGAACTAGAACTCTTGGTCTGATACATTATTTTCGTACCTTGTTTATTAAAATCTAACCGCTTTATACCGGTCTGCGATGTTTCTATTATTTCAGTTTTATTATTTAAAATATTTTCTACTGTTAATAATGAATGGCCTAAACCATTTATAACAGTAGCCAATGTGGTTCCATCAGATGAAATTGCTATTGCGATCGGAGGGGTACCACTTGCTAAACTTTTTTTATATATTTCTTTCTGTGACACAATATCAAATGCATGTGCTTGAACAGATGGACCAAAATCTTCTGCAAGAATTACTTTTGAGTGGTTAGGTGCAAACTCAAATAATTCTACATAATACTGTTTTTCATTTATATGTCGCTGATAAAGTTCTATACATTCTTCTGTATGCTTAGAATAAATTTGTAAAGTCATGGAAAAACCAAACCTATTTTTAAAATAGTGGTCCTCTACATAACCAGCTTGAGAAACAAATTTTTCTGATTTTTTACTATTTAATAATTTTTTTGTTCGTTCAATAAATTCTGCATCAGTTTCTCTATCATTAAATGTTAAATATTCAGCAATTTCATTTTGTATATCTTTTGGCAATTTATTTAGCCAACAAATACCATCAGTATTGATTGAGGGGTCCTTCGATGGATCTTTCGGCGCAGTTATATAAGAAGCTAATTTATTAAGATAAAACATCGAATACATGCTGCATGGCACAAGCAGAATCATAAAAAACTGTAGAGAAAGTATTAATTTTTTCATGAGATATTTTGCTTGTTAATCAAAATCATTGATGCTTTTGGGCGGAGATCTTTTGATACCTTTTTGATTAAAATAATCTGGCAAGGTTTTTTTAGATTTTAAAGCATGCTTTTCTTGGGATACCAGTGGATGAATAATATACTTTCCATTTCCACCCTGAACTATTATTTTCGTACCTTGCTTATTAAAATCTACACGCTGGACTAAGTGTAATGGGATGAGAACTTCTTTATTTTTATCTTTTAAAATATTTTTTATTTTCAACTGAGAATCTTCTACAAATGCTAATGTAGATCCATCAGATGAAATTGCTACTGGATACCGCAGCCCAATAGAAACTTTCTTTAAGCTTTCTTTACATATATTTTTCTTCGTAACAATATCAAATGCGTTCACTTTTATTTCTGACTCAAAATCCTCCACAAGAATTGCTTTTGAAAAATCAGGAGCAACCTCAAAAAATGTTTCAGAAAAGTACTGCGGAAAACATCTATGAGTAGCATAAAGTTTATTTAATACTTTATTTTTATGAGAATAAACCGTCAATCCAGTCGATACACTCAATACAGTATGAGGAGCAGAAGAATCTCTTGTTTCCTTATTCGCAATGAGCTCTATGTCCCCACCTTTTCGTTTATATATTATGGTATGATCATGAATCTTTTTATAAATTTCATCCTGCGTTTTTAGTCCACCATTTTTTAATAATTCTTTTGCCCGGGTAATAAATTCTGTATCAGTTTCTCTATCATTAAACGTCAAATATTGAGCGATTTTATTTTGAACATCTGATGGCAACTTATCATCTGATAACCAGCAGATGCCATCGGTATTAATTGAAGGATCTTTCGACGGATCCTTTTTATTTTTATTTGAAAAAAATGCATTCGCATAAGAAGTTAATTTATTAAAATAAAACATTGGGTAAGTATTACATTGTAATGCAAGCAGAATACTGAGAAATTGTAGAGAAAGTGCTAATTTTTTCATGAGAGATTTTGATCCTGTTGTGGAGATTGTTTCCGAATACCTTTTTGCCTAAAATAAGCTGCTAAAGTTTTTTCAGTTTTCAAAGCATGTTCTTGTTTATCTGCCAGAGGATGAATATAACGCCCCTCTTTATTTTGAATTATTATTTTTGTACCTTGTTTATTAAAATCTACACGTTCAGCTAATCCTACAGGAATTATTATTGTTTCAATTTCATTTCTTACAATATCTTTTATTTTCAAGAGCGAGTCCCAAGAATCTTCTATCTTTTCCACAAGTGCAAATTTTGTTCCATCAGATGATAGTGCTACTGCATCAGACAAAAGTTTATCATCGCGCTTCCATTCTTCAGTATATATTCGTTTTCTTGCAATAAGATCAAACATGTTAACGCGAGTTTTTTCATCAGAATCTTCTAGAAGAATTGCCTTTGAAAAATGAGGAGCGCATTCAAAAAATTTTCTACAATTGCGCCAACTACTGATACATGGGATACGAAGCATATTAGTTATTTTTGTATAATGAGAATAGACCTTTACTATATTGTCAGGTTGAAAACCAAGAAAGTCTTTAAAAAAATTGAATTCCATTGTGAGCTCTATATACCCATTTTTGCAGACATGTTTGAATTCTTTATTTTTTAACAGCGATTGTGTTCGTTTAAAAAATTCCGCATCACTTTCTCTATCATTAAAAGACAAATATTGAGCGATTCTATCTTGCATAGATCCTGATAACTTATCTATCAAAGAAGGTTTATGATTGTATGGTGAGATTATTCGATTCATTTCAATGTCTTCTTTTTTCTTTGAATCAAACATCGGGTAAGTACTACATGGCAATGCGAATAGCATACTGAGAAATTGTAGAGAAAGTATTAATTTTTTCATGTGATTCTCACTTGTTAATCAAGGTCATTAATGCTTTTTGGAGCATATTGCTTACAAATACCTTTTTGCCTAAAATAACCAATTAAAGTTTTTTTAGATTTTAAATTATGCTCTTTTTCGGATACAAGTGAATGAATAAAACTTCGATATGCAACATTTCGAGACCTTATTTTCGTACCTTGCTTATTAAAATCTAACCATCCGAGCTTATTAAAACCTAACAATTGCATACTCATTCCCGATATCTCTATTTTGTCTTCCGACATCTCTATTTTTTCAGTGTTATTATTTAAAATATTTTCTACTGTCAATAGCGAATGTCCGTTATTTTCTACAATAGTAGCTAATGTGGTCCCATCAGAGGAAATTGCTACCTGAAGCGGAAAAAGAGGGTAGGTTTCTAAATTTTTTTTATATATTTCTTTCTGTGACACAAGATCAAATACATATGCTTGAGCTGATGAACCAAGATCTTCTGCAAGAATTACTTTTGAATTATTAGGCGCAAACTCAAATAATGTTTTATAACGCTGTTTTTCACCCATATATCGATTATAAAGTTCTGTGTATTTGTTTGTACAATTAGAATAAACACTTAATATATTGGAACAACCGCGATATTTTTTAATACATTTGAATTCTGCACAACCACCTTGAGTGACAAATTTTCTTGTTAGCCAGCTAGTTCGTCTAATAAACTCTGCATCACTTTCTCTATCATTAAATGTTAAATATTCAGCAATTTCATTTTGAATATCTCCTGGCAACTTATTTAACCAGCAGATTTTATCAGTATTAATTGAAGGATCTTTTAATGGATCTTTCGGCGCAGTTATATAAGAAGCTAATTTATTAAGATAAAACATCGGATAAGTACTACATGGCAATGCGAATAGCATACTGAGAAATTGTAGAGAACTTATTAATTTTTTCATACAGGCCTTTTTTTAGTAATTTTATATAGTATTATATACTATTTATCTTAACAAAATTACACTATTTGTCAATTTATAAAATTGCTTAAAATAGGCTAAAAATGGCTATTTTAGCCAAAAAATTCAATAAAAAAGGGCCATTTCAGGCCCTTTTTAAGTGTTTTAAAACGTGATTTTAGTGCTTATTCAGCGAAGTTTTGCTGGCGGGAGATAACACGACCGATGATACGGAAGTGGTCTTTACCTCTAATAAGCGCGATTGGTGCTTGTTTGAAATTAACCGATTCCAAGACGATAAAATCATCAGTATAGGTAACTTTCATAACAGCTTTAACTTGCGTATCATTACCATATTCTACAGCTGCCACGTCACCTGAACGGGTCCAGACTTCTGGAGAAATGATAAGAAGATCACCTTTTTCAAAGGTTGGTGCAAGTAAGTTATTATTCAATTGAAGTGCAAACATTGATGCGTCGTTATAGTTAAGCACAGGAACGAACATATCTTTGCAACCACTGGTTATCTGCATTAACTGATTATTGTAGGGTGATGGATTTGATGGAATATCTCCAACAACAGGGATAATTTGTACTTGAAGCTGAACATCCGATTTTTCAGGCATATTAATGTTGCTGCTGATATCATCGGTTCTTTGACGACGTTGTGCAAACAAATCAATAGGACTAATCTCGAAAGCGTTAGCTAATTTACGTAAGGAATCTTCATTCCAACGACGTGTACCATTTTTTATGTGGGTAAGGTAACTTTCTGACATGCCGGTCTTTTCAGCAAGAATTTTGGTCGTCCACCCTTTTTCACGTAGTAATTCTTTTACTCTCAATGCCGTTGATGACATACTGGAACTCCTCTCTTAGATTTTTATAAAAATTATGATAGTATGTTTAAAACACTGCAATATTTCTAATTGTACACAAATACATAATATTGTCAAATGGAAAACACCGGGTATGACAACAATCAAGCGGGCTCCCGATTTTAAGAAAAACACCTATGAAACAGCCGCCTGGAGTGCAGGAGAGGTCATTGCCGGCATCGATGAAGTCGGCCGTGGATGCCTTGGAGGCCCCGTTGTAGCAGCCTGTGTCATCCTCAAATCTGGCAAAAAACACCCCCTTTTAAAAGATTCTAAACTCATGGATGCCACTGAGCTTAAAAAGGGGTATGAATGGATTGTTAAAAATAGCTGGTTTACTGTCAGTATTATGAATAATAGGCTCATTGATGCCCTTAATATCTATCAAGCAACCCTCAGGTGCATGCAACGCGCTGGAGCACAAATGCTTGCAACCTGCCCTCTACAACCATCTTTGTTTGTTGTAGACGCTATGCCGGTACGGTTAGAACATTTTGCTGGCGATGTTATCCATTTTTATTATGGTGAAAAAAAATCAAGTTCTATAGCTGCGGCCTCAATTGTAGCAAAAGTTACACGAGATGCGCTCATGAAGCGGCATAACATAACATTTCCTGGATACAATTTTAGTCAACATAAAGGGTATAGCACGCCGGGCCATAAAAAAATACTTGCACAACTCCCTCAAAGTTTACTTCATCGCACCAGTTATACTGATCATTTTATTGATGTTGATGGGGATGCAGTACAAACAAGTTGGATGTATGAATAGTTCTCCTTTTGCAGAAGTTATAGAAAGTTCATTAACTACATGGAAAGCGCAGAGCTGGAAATGGTCACATGTTCCTCCATTTGGATCACTGGTAATAGTACATACTGCCGATTATAAAGTTTTTGGGATTGTGTATCAGATGAGAATGGGTTCTGGGGAACAAGGCCGCACACCATTTCCGTATCAAAAAACGGAAGCAGAATTATTGCAAGAGCATCCACAAATTTTCGAATTTTTACAAACAACGTTTGATGCTCTTACTCTCGGTTTTGAAGAAGATGGTAAAATATCATATCAATTAGCGCAGCGTCCACCTAACATTCATACCTTTGTTCGCTATGCAACACCGGAAGAATATGCCACATTTTTTTCCCAGGAAAAATATATGCACGTTCTCCATAATTCAGCACACTTAGTACCTATGGATGAACTGTTGCTCGCTCTTCTGAAACATCGAAGAAAGTATAATCTATTACAGGAAAAAGCTCTCAAAAATTTTATCGAGACTTACTCACTGGTAACCAATAATGATTATCGAAGATTAAAAATGTTTTTACAAAGAATAGAGTATGTTTAATTTCATAAAAAAAAATATCGCCGCTTTTTTTAAAAAAAATACGTTTGATGAACAAGCACTCAAAGAACTTGAACAACTCTGTATCGAAGCTGACATGGGCGCTTCCATGAGTAGCGCACTTATCACAACATTAAAAAAAGAACATATAACTGATGCAACCCAATTCAAAAAACTGGTGCATACTGAGCTTGAAAAAATTCTTACTCAAAAAGCATACATACCTTCAGATGAAATTTTTTTATTAGTGGGTGTTAATGGAAGCGGCAAAACAACAACTGCCGGCAAGTTAGCATATTATTATCATAATCTGGGGAAAAAAGTTTTATTAGTTGCGGGAGACACATTTCGGGCAGCAGCTTCTGAGCAACTCGCTCTCTGGGCCAATCGCACATCTTCTGACATTGTTGTAGGTAAGCCGGGGCAAGACCCTGCTGCAGTTATTTTTACTGCATGCCAAGAATTTAAAAAAAATAATTACGATATTCTTATTATTGATACAGCGGGCAGATTGCAAACTAAAATTAATCTTATGAAAGAGTTGGAAAAAATAAAAAAAGTTATTTCACAACAGCTTCCCAACAAAAAAATTTCCACTCTCCTGACGGTTGATAGTATTTTAGGACAAAATTCATTAGAACAAGCCAAAATTTTTCATGAAAGTACTCATCTTGATGGCATTGTGCTTACCAAGATGGATAGTAGTTCCAAAGGTGGCATCGTTTTTGCCATAACTCACACTCTTCATATCCCCATCGCGTATATCTCATATGGCGAGCAACCTCAAGAACTTGAACTTTTTGATGCACATGCTTTTGTGAACAAACTTCTTGCATAACTATTAAAAAATTTGATCTCTTTAGATTTACCATCCCCTGTGCTAGGGTAAATTGCAAATCAAAAAATTGGAGAATCTATGAAAAAATTATTTTTTTTATTCACATTACTTATAATAAGCACACAACTTCTCAATGCAAAAACATTGTTTGAACAGATTAATGAGCTTCTTAATGCACAAGTTAATTTTAATGTAACGGAGGAGCAAATACTCAAAGAAAAGTATGATGTTCTCATAAAAGATGTTGTAAGTGAATTTAAAATGACCATACAATTGCCTACTGGCCAACAACAATTTATTAAGAGATGGCAAGAGCTTTATAAACGACTTAATTTCAAATTAACTTTAATACTATTATTACATAGATATTATACTGAGTTCCTCGATAGAATTGCAAAGGATAAAAAACCTCATTTTAGAAAGCAAGCTGATGTAAAAATTGATGAGAATGATAAGCTTATCCTGGGTGAAACTAATGCGAATAATTTTATTGGATATATGAATACTACAGTTGCTCGTGACATGCAACTATCATTAATGAACGACCTTCCAAAAATTAATAAAAAATTAACTGATGAAGAAAAATCCAATAAAGAAGAGCTTTCCAAAATTTATAATTTCTATCTTAATGCTCTTATAAAATTTTTAGAGATACAATCCACTTATTTTTATACTGAAGAACAAAAAATTCAAAAATATGATGCGCTCCACGAAGAATTAATAAAATTTAAGCCTGGTGAGAATTTTTTTTCTCGGACACGATTGATGGATAATATTGAATTAGAACAAGGTAAATTTTCTATGCGCGGATACATAATTCCACAAGAAGGTGAAAAATTCAATTCTTTTATAGAAGAAATCGAAAAAGAGCTGCGTGTTATTGAACATGATACAACATTAACTCTCCAAGCAAAAAGTGAAACCCTTAAGAAATTCATAAAAAATATACATGAAAAATTATTCCAAGAATTAGACCAACTTCAAATAACCCGTCTTGAAGTGCTAGAAAATAAAATTGCTACATATTTTAAAGAAAGAGTTGAAGAAGAATTGGAAACGCTCAGAAAAGAAAAACTGGAACAGGGAAATTATACAGAAATAAAAGACAAGCTCATAAAATTACATGATGATGTTAAATCTTTTGTACAATTACTTTCCCCAAAAGAAAAATCAGAATTTAATGACCTGTTAAAAGATATTGAAAACCAGGTTCCAAAACAATTATCAACGCGCCCATTTGATATAGATCTTGCAAAGCTTGAATATGAATTAAGAATTTTAAGGGCATTATTATAAGAATGGCTATAAAAATAACTGATCTTTTGCGTATGATAACGCGCAGGTTAATTCCGTTATACCAAGACCCGTATGTTGCAACAAATAATGCATGGGCACTTATAGAAAAATTAACAGGAAAAGATCGAATACATCTTATTGCGCTTGACGAGTTTAATCTTACAACAGAGCAAGAACATACATTAGAATTATGGTTAAAAAAGCTGACCAAAGAGCACATGCCGCTCCAATATTTATTAGGAACTGTGCCATTTTTAGATCTCACATTATGTATTAAGCCGCCCGTTTTAATTCCGCGCCCAGAAACAGAAGAATGGTGTGAATACCTTATTCAAGAATTACATAAAAATGCACTCGAATCTCTTAACATTCTTGATTTATGTACTGGTTCTGGCTGCATCGGAATTTCATTAGCGCAAGCGTTTAAAAAAAGTACCGTTATTGCAACTGATATACATCCTGATGCATTACAACTTGCATGCTGCAATGCCAAAAAAAATAACATCACGAATATAAAATTTATTCAGTCGGATTTGTATGAACAGCTTAAACCGCTACAAACATTTGATATTATTGTGGCCAATCCCCCTTATATTTCATATGAAGAATGGAAGAATCTCCAGCCGGAAATTACCCGCTGGGAAGACCCTGGAGCTCTTGTAGCGCACGATCATGGATATGAATTAATTAAAAAAATTATTATGCGAGCGCCTCAATTTTTAAATAAAACACCATTGGCCGTGGGGAAATTGTGGATAGAAATTGGATCAACCCAAGCAGCGCGCACGCAACAAATGATGCTGGAATTTGGCTTTACGCGTACAAAAATTGTGAAAGATTGGTTTGAAAAAGATAGAGTTGTTGTAGGATATTTATGAAATTATTTATACCACCACTCTCACAGAGTTTTGTTGGCATTATTGTTGATACTACAACTCTCTGCATAAGCCTTCTGGATCAAGATATACACATTCATGAATATCAACATAATAATTCGGTCATTAATTTAGCAATTTTCAATACCAGTGCACTTAAACATTCTATAAAAGACTTTTTGTCATCACACAATGCCCTTAATAGCTCAATTGCTCTTATTTTTAATGGTCCTGGTTTATATGAAAAAATAGTGCCCGATTATAGTATATTCACATCAGAGCTTGTTCATTACGCATGGGACACATTTCAACTTTCCAATTCTTTGTGGTATATCGCAGGCATACATAAAAGTATACTTTTTCAATACCAGTTAGTAGCACGTGAGCTTTCATTAAATATTCAACTGATTACTACTGCCCAGTATATATCACTTATGAAATCTCATGAATTTACCACTATTGATCATTACGAAGTTATGGAAAATCTTCGTATCATGATGGGAGAACTCCAATGAAACGTTTTTTTACCTTATGCCCAACATTATCACAGCAAGCACAAGAAGAAATACAACGGTGGTGGCATGTAACATGCATTGCGATCAGTCTTACGTTGTGTATATTATGCGCAACACATATCTATTTTTTTATAAAATCCCAAACATTACAACAAAAATATACTATATCATGTCAAACAACTGCGGCGCATACTGCTACTGCTGAATCTCTTAAAAATAAATATACTGCGCTCGAAAAACAGTATGTAAATTATCTCAAAAATTATAATAAGCATAAAGAATTTTCTACGTATCTTGCTCTTATTTCAGAACTGTTACCCGCAACTGTTAAACTTTCTTCATTCGAATTTGCCCGCAAGAAAAATATACTTCTTGCAGGAAAAGCCCAATCAATGGACGCGCTCGTTGAATTTTCTGAAAAACTTTCTACACATCCACTTATGAAAAAATATACGATACATAGTGTCCAAGCGCATCCTAAAAAAAATGGGTATAATTTTTCGATCACAATCCAACTTGGTAAATCTAAAAAATCTAGTCTAGCATGAGCTACCATCTGCCGCTCATGGTGAACAAAAGAATTAGCTCGCTCATATTGAGCTTGTCGAAATATGAAGTGAGCGAGAAATAAACCACTGCATTCTTCGACAGGCTCAGAATGAGCAGTTTTAGGCGTTTACCCACTCGCACAAATCAGTAATTTTATTTATACTGATTTTCATGGGAAAAATTCATAAATTACCTCTTATAGAAGCACAACGCATCGCCGCAGGTGAGGTTGTAGAACGGCCAGCTAATATTGTAAAAGAATTAGTTGAAAATTCATTAGATGCCGGTGCATCAGATATCACAATTATATGTGAAGATGGTGGTAAAAAACTGATTCGCATTATTGATAATGGGTGTGGCATGTCGCATGAAGATGCACTGATGTGCATTAAGCCACATGCAACAAGCAAAATTACATCGGTACAAGACTTAGCAACCATTCAATCATTCGGTTTTCGCGGAGAAGCGCTTTCAAGCATATCTTCCGTATCACTTTTTACTCTTGTAACACGAGAAGCATCTGCACCCGAAGCTACAGAAATAATTATTATTGATAAAACTATTTCCCATCAAGCAAAAAAAGCATGTAATGTAGGAACTGATATTAGTATTGAAAATCTTTTTTACACGATTCCTGCACGACAAAAATTTTTAAAATCTTCAGAAACCGAATGGCGCGCAATTGAACATCTTGTTAAAGCATTGGCGCTAGTTCATTATACATGCAGCTTTACACTTATACATAATAATAAAAAAGTTTTATACACACCTATAACAAATTCACTCCAAGAACGAGTACATCATATTTTTGGCAGAGAATTTTCAAGCTCACTTATGTGTGAAACAGACACACATTCTGAATATACACTTACTATAGATGGTCTTTTTTCAAAGCCTTCTTTTTCGCGTTATGACAGAAATTCTCTTTTTATGTTTGTTAATAAACGCTGGATAAAAAATTATAAACTTATTCAAGCTATCACCAAACAGTATACTTCCATTCTTCCCACCGGCCGCTATCCAGCGGGAATTGCATGTATTACTATCGACCCTGGGCAGATTGATATTAATATTCATCCACGAAAAGAAGAAGTACAATTCATGCACCCGCGCGTTGTAGAATTGCTTCTTGAAAAAATGGTAAAAAAATGTCTTGAAAAAAACGTTTCCCAGAATATTGCGTTCCCGCTTCACCCTTCAGTTTTCGCTACACCCTTCGACTCCGCTCAGGATGAGCGAAAAGTTTCGAGGGACAGGTCGACTTCACGCAGTGAAGTTTATCCTGAGTTTATCGAAGGGCTCAGGATGAGCGGTATAACGTCCTCGCCCGTCTTCAAACTTCCGCCAGAACCATTTACTACTATTCTTGATAGCGCATTTGTCGAAACTTCCCCGACTCGCCTGCCCGCCGATGTGTCCGTCGAAGCTTTAGCGAAGTCGGAAGCCTTGGCGGAGGCTGGGAGGGAACAGCGTTCTTACGTAGAACAAAGCTTTAAACTCATAGGGCAATTTAACACCACCTATATTATTGCAGAAAATAATGGCAACCTCATACTCGTTGATCAACATGCAGCGCATGAACGTATTTTGTATGAAAAATTTACAACTCAGCAAGAAACAATAGCTCGCATTAATCTCATATTTCCACATACCATGCAATTAACAGAACAAGAATGTTCTGCCATAAACCCTTATCTTAATTTTTTCGAATCACTTGGTATTACATTAACTCTAAAAAATACACATCTTACTATTCATGCAACGCCAGTTACTCTCAAAGACCAATCTCTTGATGATCTGATTTACTCAAGCTTAGCGTGCATTACCCAAGCACAAGAATTGGAACCTGAGCTGATTAAGAAAAAATTATACCATTCACTCTATGCTATGGCAGCATGCAAAGCTGCGGTAAAAGCTGGGGATAGTTTAAATCATGAAGAAATGCACAAACTGTTAGAAGAACTTTCTCATACCAATAATCGCATGACCTGCCCCCACGGCCGGCCGACAACATGGGTTTATTCATTGCATGAAATTGAAAAAATATTTAAAAGAGTGGTATAGTAATCAAAATTAATTTTTAATTATTCAGGAACTGTATGAAAAAAATAGTTATTGTTGCACTATTGTTCTTATCGCAATGTTACATAAAAAGTATGCATGAAGATACTCTTGAAATAGTAAACACACATCTTATGATCAAAGAATTTTCAAAAAAATTCAGCGGCCATCCATATCTGGTTGTACACGCATTTCTCCATAGATTATTTGACACCGAAGGAGAATCTTCTCAAGAAATTAAAAATTTTTGTATTAATGCGGGTGTTTTAAAAAAAGGGGAATATAATTTTACTCAACCAGCTGAAAATCTACTTAAACATATTAATATTTTAACAAACGATGGCAATTTTAAAAATCCAAAAATTATTTTTAAAATTTTAAAAAATAAAGAATTGCAGGAAGATATTCTAAATTGCCGTGCTCAAAAATCAGAATTTGAATTACAACTTGATGATGCAAAACTTTATAATAATGATATCCCACAACGGAGATTTGACATTTTAGACAGACTTTTGGGGCCAGAATATAGATAATTACAAAAAATTATAGTAATGTGCCTCTCATATTAGTTTTACATCATGTAGGAGAAATATGAAAAAAAGTTTTATTTTATCAGCATGTCTTTTTAGCTTTACGCATATTATGTGTATGGAAGAACAGAAGTTGAATGTTCAACAACAAGAAAAATCTGTCGAAGAAGACGCATTAACCATAGCAACACGCACCGCTTTAAAATCTTTATCAATTAAAAAGAGATCAGCAGCTGTAAGTTGCCTCGTCAATGAATTAACTCGTAAATTGACTTATTTTGAAAGAAATAATGATCAATACTATATCAAAGATTCTCGGACATTAAAAAAATTAGGTATTATTAGCTCAGAGGGCCACATCAAAAACTCTAATTCTCTAAAAAAAATGTTTGATGACCCTGCTTTTGTAAAAGATATTTTGGAAATCAAAGAAAAATAATTTTATTTAAAGAGAGAAATTATGAAAAAAAGTTTTATTTTGTCGGCATGTCTTTTTAGTTTTGGACATATTATGTGTATGGAAGAAGTACTACAGCAAGCAAAAGAAAAATACACTAAAGAAGAAGACGTATTAACTATGGCAACACGCGCTGCTTTAAAATCTTTATCAATTAAAAAGAGAACAGCGGCTGTCAGTTGTCTTGTCCATGCTTGCAGTAATCCCAACTGTTATAGCATTGACAACCCTCGGACATTAAAAAAATTAGGTATTGTCGGTTCAAGTGATAATATCAACAATTACGCTGCCATAAAAAAAATGTTTACTGACCCTGCTTTTGTAAAAGATATTTTAGAAACCGAAGAAAAATAATTTTATTTAAAGAGAGAAATTATGAAAAAAAGTATTATTTTTGCGCTTGTTATTATGAGTTACCAACGTACTCAATGTATGAAGCAAGTACAATCACAAGATAGTGTTTCAAGTCAATTTACAACAATACAGTTATCACAAGATGATCAACTTCCCTTAAATGTTAGTCCATCAAGCAGTTCCAGTTCTGATGAAAAAAAAGATAACGCAAATCCTGTGAAAGTATCTAGATTAAACATAACACCACAATTGGATAACAGTTCTGATGAGGAACTATTCCTGATGACAAGAAGCATTAAAGCAACATCACAAGAAATTCATATTGATATCGAAAATACTACAAAAATCACAGAAAAATTGAATACAATATCATCTCTCAATCATTACGAATTAAAAACATGGGAAGATATTATGGTAAATTTGACAACGGATCACTTAGCAAAATTAAAACCTGATATAAGAATAAAGTGTATTATTAATATGCTTATTGGATTGAAGGATGGAAGTATTCCAGAGCCATGCAGTCCGCTTCAAAAATTACATCTTGTTGAAAGTAATAGAAAAGTTAAATATCCAGACATCTTTAAAAAAATTGCTTTAGATTCTAATGTGATTTCTGATGCTATAAATGCTCATGATGCTTCTCGTAATAATAAAAAAACAATTAGTGGGAATTTTTCAGATTCCGAGTAAGTTAGTTTTTTAATTCCCATAATGGCTTGCCAGCATAGTTGCCGACGCCATTGATGTGGTCACACAGATCAATAATATCAGGCTTTCCATTAGTACTTGGATATTTATAAAAATCGACGCTGATAATAGGAATGTGCTTAGTAGCATTCATATAACCTAATGCGCGTGGGATGGATATCGCTGGCGCATTAACTTGTTTGGCATCATCTACATTGCCTGCTAAAAAGGGTGTGACATTATTGGTGTATTGTAAAATTTTATTCTGCGGATACTGATTATCATAAAAAGGGTAATTTGATATTTCGACTTTTGGGTCAAATGGTGCAGTAAAATCACTCACACTGGTCATACCCCATCGCGTATTCCAACCAGAAAATGCATTATAATAATTAAGAAATGGGTACTGTTTCTGAACATCACTCGTAGTGAAAAGAACCATCCGCTTGCCAGATTCTACCATTTCCCCTAATGTTGGCCACGGGAGTGAATTATTTTGGGCATGTAAAAAAAGTTGCAAACCACTGGCAAGAAGTGCATTCTGTACTTTAGAAAAATCAACATTATCATGATCTTCAAGAGTTAACATAAGCACCTCATGAGGATGCGTGATTAAAAAATCAGAAATTTCTGTAAAAATATCAACAAGCGATTTTCTTCCCGTATCCAAAAGACAAACAGGATACGGAAAAATTCCACCCATCTGACTTTCTTGGCCAAAAAATTGTTCTCTAATACTATTCTCTAATTCTGTAAGCGGTTTTTGCATACGCGTTAAGAGAGGTTTAATTGACTCTGGCGCTTGATTAATAAGTTGCGCCACATAATCTTCATAAAACTGTGATTTTGCAAGCCCATGGCACGCATAAGGTTCTATCGTCAAATCTGCTGGGTTACTGGCAGTTTCTTTAATACACGCAAGTGCAACGTTAACTGCATCTAATTCTAGAGTCACAAGAGCTTTTTGAGGATTTTGTTCGATATTTAAAATTTTTACAAGAATATTTTTATAATTGGTGAGCGCATCAGAATAATATCCTAAGAGATCACCATAATTATTGTACACGGGAACTTTCATAGCACGTATGCCGTCATTAAGTTGCTGTGTAATCGACTGATCTTGATTGCTCACCGGTGATGTTGTATTTGAAGAAGCGTTATGAGTGTGAATAAAAGCTACTTGATTAAATTTACGATTACATAATTCAGGGTATCCATTGCATGCATATTGCGCATGTAAAGAACATGAAAAAAAACATACGCTTATAATAAGATTTATAATAAACATAAAAATTCTCCAATTATTTTTTTGGCTGCCATAATGGCTTGCCAGCATACTTGCCTACACCGTTAATTTCATCAAGAACATCAAAAATATCTGGTTTTCCATCATGGCTTGGATATTTATAAAAATCAACACTGACAAAATTAGCAATGTGCTGAGCAGCATTCATATACCCCAATGCACGTGCACGAGCTACTGAGCGCTCATTAACTTGCTGCGCACTTTTAAGATCTCCTGCCAAACCTGGTGTTATGCTGCTGGTATATGATAAGAATTTATTTTGTGGATACTGTGTATCATAAAATCCAAGATTTGTTATTTCTTTCGAGGGATCAAATGGTTTCGTAAAATCTTCAACTTTTGTAAATCCCCATCCAGTATTCCACCCACTAAATGTATTATAATAATTAAGAAATGGATACTGTTTATGAACATCACCAGTTGTAAAAATAACCATACGTTTGCCAGATGTTATCATCTCTCCCAATGTTGGCCATGGCTTCTGAGGGTCTTGGCTCTGTAAATATTTTTCTATACCACTTTTTTTAATTGAGTGTACTATTGCAGTATAATCAACATCATGAACTTCAAGCACAAGTGTAACCACTTCATGGGGATGAGTATCTAAAAATTGCCTTATTTCTGTTAACACATGAGTAAGTGAAGTTCTTCCCGTATCTAAAAGACATGCTGGATAAGGGAAAATCCCTCCAATTTCTTTTTCTTTACCAAAAAATTGCTCTCGTATGTTGCCCTGTAGCTTCGTTAATGGATTTTGCATGCTTTGCAAGATAGGTTTCAGTTCTTTTGGTGCGCTATCGATCGCTTGTTGTATATAATCTCTATAGAGCATAGACTTTATTAATCCATGACATGCAAATGCCTCTAGTTCTAAATCTTCTTTTTTATGAGCAGTTTTTTCTATAAATGCCAATGCAACATTAACTGCGGCTAGTTCTACTGCAACAAGAGCACTTTCAGGATTTTGAACAAATGTGGTTACTGGAGCAACACCTTTAATGATATCTTTACCTACCTGTGAGGCACCTTGTCCAACCTTAAGCCCACCTTTTTTAGCTTCTAACTCAGCCATTTTAGCTGCAAATGATAGTGATTCTGAAGTTTGCGATTTTTCTGTAAGACTAAATTTTGGCAACGAATAATATTTCTTTTTTTCTTCTTCAATTTCTTTATCGACTGAACTTTCTTGAGATTGCATAGATGTGGTCGCTGCTTGTATTTTCTGTTCCGCTTTTTGTTGAGCAATTTTTTCTTCTTTGTTAAATCTGTCTAATATTTTTTGAAGAATTTTTTTATAATTAAGAAGTGCTTGATAATAATACCCTAATAAATCACCATAATTGTTTTGAACAGGAACTTTCATTGAACGTATGCCATCTTCAAGCTGTTGAGTAATTGATCGGTCCTGATTTTGGACGGGAGATTTTTTATTTGAAGAAGCATTATGAGCATGAATATAAGCTACTTCGTTATATCTTCTAGAACACAATTCCTGATAGCCGTTGCATGCATATTGCGCATGTAAAGAACATGAAAAGAACAGTGCGCCTACACTTATAATACAATTTATAATAATCATAGAAAACCCTTTGTCTTTATATTTTTAAATAGTAAAAAATTCAGACACAAAAAAGCAATGGGATTTTATTCTGTAGCTTGCAATTTTCTAAAAACATATGCAGATGCAAGAACTGAAAGAGGATAGGTGATGATTAACCCGAAGACTAAGCAGGCGCCTGCCGCTAGGTTAATAAGCGTAATGACAGCAAAAAACATACAGAGTTCTCGCTTTTTCCCATAGGTTAAACGGGAACTCATCTTCAAAGCTTCAAGTGGACCGACTTCTTTATCGGCAATACAATACGGATAAAACCAGAACTGAATTGCCCAGATAATACCTGGAACAACAAAAAGAAGCAACCCAAAACTCACAATTATTATATAGAGAAGTGAAGCTATAAAGTGATATACAGCCAAATGAATACATGAAAAAATAAGTGAGTAATGGGCTTTATGAGTATCATACAATACAAGACTTATTTTAGTAAATCCTAAGGTATATGCACTATCAATCAGCTTAAAAATAAAAAAAATGAGCAGGGCGGCAAGTAATACTTTCAATGTGAGAAAATTCCAACCCACATGTGATAATGGCGTATAAGAAGTATGATAAGTAAATAAAGAAATAAAAAAACTAATACCAAGAATAAATGGCAATGCGCCAAATCGTATGATATTGGCTACTACTCCTATTAATGCGATTATTATAATAAGACCACAATGCTCAATAATTTGGTTAAGAGCAAATTGAAGCGCCTCTTTTATTGATAGTTCATTCTTCTTCATCACTTTTTAATCCGTTAGACAAACCACTTGAAAAATAACCGTGAAACAAAGGTATATAATGGCGGGTATCCCGAAATTATTAAACCTTTATTAATGAGTATAAGACCAAGGGCTGTAAAAAGGAAAGCTATTAAAAAACTGTGCGCAAAAAGTAAACATCCACAGCCAAGTGCAATAAAGAGAAAACCTTCAGAAGTAAGTCGTGATTTTTTCATGGACCATTATGAGTAAATACTGTACTAAATACTGCTAATATATATAGAGATTGTATATTTTTTTGCAAAGAGAAGCAAATTAAAAATTATTTTTCTAGATTTTTTTTAACGAATCAATTACTTTCCAATGTATACTAGAAAAATACATAAGGAGTTGTTATGGCTTATAGCGTTAAGTCCAAAAAAAGCGGGAAAACATATTACTTGCATACAAAAGAAGTAAAACTTGCCGGTGACCGCAAGCAAAGAATCTATTATTTTGCCGGTGAGGCAGGTAAAAATTCGCTTGATGCATTACCAGCCGGATATGAGGTAATGGAAAACAAAAAAACCGGCTTGCCGATGTTACGTAAAAAGAAAAAGTAATTTTTTTATTTACTTAAATTATACATATGGGTGTTATCTCTTGACAGATGACACCCATATTTCTTTATGTTCTTTATTATTTTTACCCACAATTTTTCTTATGGGGTAATTATCTTAAAAAGAAAGTAAGCACATGTACAGTATAAGATTTATTGTTTTATTGGCACTTTTTCTTCCTACAAAACTATTGCCGATTAAAAATAAAGTTTTTAATTCTCTGAGAGTTGCTCAAGGAATAGAAGCCCTCGATCTCTATGTGGCAAGCAATGCCACAGTTAAAAGTGATCTTGTCGTAGAAGGTAATCTCACCGTACAAGGTATTATCGATGGTACTTCTAGTAATAATAATATTACTAATAATATTCAGGGCCCTTCAACTTCTACTTCCGATGCCGTTCCACGCTTTGCCGATGCAACAGGAAAACTTCTTAAAAATTCATCAGTGCTTGTGGATGATTCTGGAAATATCCAAATTAATGGTATTACAAAAAATGGGAATACGGTAGCATGGCCCTCAATTGTTGGCTCAGCTGGTTCTTTTTTAGAAAGTGATGGCGCAGGCAATTTGGTATACGGTTTTCCTCTTGGAGGAGGAAATGTATCAACTGCTTCAGCTTTTACTACCAATAATGCTCTTACACGAACAGATTTATTCAGTAGTTCAGACAATATAAAACAATCAAATGTCACGCTTGATGATAGCAATAATATTCTTGGTATAAATTCTCTTACAGCATCCACTGTTAATGCAAATTTAATAGGCAATGTTACTGGTAATGTTGCTGGTGCTGCATCGCTTAATGTACTCAAAACCGGTGATACAATGTCTGGCAATCTTACCATGCTTGTAGGAAATAGTGTACGTTTTCAAGATGGTGCCGGCGTCAATTTTGTCGGGCTCAATGCACCGGCTTCTGTTACTTCAAGTTACACATTATCTTTGCCCTCAACAATTCCAATTGCACATCAAATTTTGCAAGCCAACGCAACTACACCAACCAATCTAGAATGGGTCACTTCTGGAGGTGGGCAAACTCCAGTTAATAGCAGAACTATCTACGTTGCAAAATATGGTAATGATATCACAGGAAATGGTTCGTTAACGAGTCCATTTGCTAGTTTAGCTCAAGCAATAAACATTGCTAATACTCTTTCAAGTAGTTCAAGTCCTGTTACTATTCTTATTGAATCAGGAGTTTACGCTGAAAATAATAGCGCAGGGCCTCTTAATATCACTGCTGGTGGCATTTCAATAGTAGGTACTTCCACAACAGGAGTTGTTATTAATCCAACAACTCTTTCTAATACTCTTATTTCAGCATCAGTATCTGTACGATTTGTAAATCTTACATTCAGTGCCACTGGTGTTTCAACAGCACCTGCAATCTCTCTTGCTGGCACCACTAATCAATCAAGCTTTAATAGTGTGATATTCTTACGTTTTAATACCGCATTATCATGTGCCGGAACAAATGGTACGTATATCATAGATACCTGTATATTTAATACAAATGGGACTGCAATAACTATTAATAGCGCAACAGCCATTTGTAGCAATTGTAATATACAAGGCTCAGCAACTACTACTCCTGCAAATACTGGCCTCTCTGCAACAGGATCTGGAAGCATTATTCTTTATGAATCTGGCTTAATTGTTAATTGTACAACAGGTGTCACATTAAGTAATAGTGCAAATTTTAATGCAAGAGCATCTGGATTTAGAAATAACTTGAATGCTATAGTTCAAGCCAGTTCTTCAACTATGATACTTAATGGTTGCGTCTTTCAATTTAACCCAATATCAGGTGTATCTATACAATCTTCAGGAGCTGGTACTACAACTGAAGTTGTAGCCTGTTATTTTAATGGAAAAGATCTTACTAATACACCACAAGGAACTGCTTTTATCATGAGTGGCCAAGCTACGGGAGAGATTGTTGGTAGTAAATTTGATTCTTATATACTGGGCCTTCAAATAGGTGTTCCAGGAGATACTGCATCCACAAGTTTAACGACAACATCACTAGCAATATTAAATTGTGCCAATAATATTTCGCAGCAAGGTTCTGCAATGCTCAATTTTGATGGTGGCGTTGCTTCAAGCAGTAAAATCTCTATCAATGATTCTACCAATGTACAACTTGCATTTTTTGATCCAGATAATGATAATACCCTCAACATAGGTTCATTATCAAATAGTGATACCAATTTATTACAAGCAGCTATTGCAACAACAAATAATCCAACTTTTAATTATCTATCATCACTCTATTCAACCCAAGCTATTGGATTTACCAACCCCGCAATCAATTCATCTACATTGTTTGCTTTATCAAATAATAATGCTGATGTAACAGCAATTACTGCTGATAGAACAAAAATTGCTGGAGTACGTTTAGTTTCCGATACCGCTTCTCCTGTTGGAAGTACTTCTGCTCTTCGTGGCTGGGATATTAATAAAAATGGAACTGGTGCTCAATTATCATTTAATTATCAAAATACTGATATTGTTGGCCAAAGTGCAATTCCAGAATACACTGTTGTACAAATGGATGGTGTACAAAATCAATTACAATTACCAACCGCTGGCACACAAATCGTTTTTGATGGAGATACAAATTTATATAGAAGCTCTGCTGATGTATTAAAAACAGATGACAATCTTATTGTTGGTGGTTTAACTGCAAACAGAGCTGTTGCTACTGATGTTAATAGCCAACTTATCTCAAGCGCTACTACATCAACTGAGCTCGGCTTTTTATCGGGCACAACATCTACACTACAAACTCAGATAAACTCTAAAGTGGCAAAAGCTGGTGATACCATGACCGGCAATCTCACTATGTTGACACAAAATGCTGTTCGATTTCAGGATGGTGCTGGAGTTAATTATGTTGGGCTTAATGCACCAGCATCAGTTGCTTCAAGTTACACGGTATCTTTGCCATCAACTATACCGACATCAAACCAAACATTGCGTGCAAGTGCAACTACGCCTACTAATCTAGAATGGATCACCTCTGGTTCAAGTGTTATTCCTATAAACAGTAGGGCTGTGTATGTCGCACAATATGGTAATGATACAACGGGAGACGGATCATCTAGTTTGCCTTATGCAAGTCTTGCCAAAGCAATAAATGTTGCTAATACTCTTTCATCAACTTCAAATCCTGTAACTATTATAATAAATCCTGGGGTTTATATAGAAAATAATAGCGCAGGCCCCCTTTCTATAACTGCAGGTGGTATTGCAATAGTAGGTGATTCTTTAGCTTCAGTAATAATTAAGCCAAATACCTTATCAAATGATCTTATTTCAGTCACTGCAAATACACAATTTGATAATATTGCGTTGAGTTCTGGAGGCATTTCAACTGCTACAGGTATGGATATTGCTTCTGGAGGAGCAACATTAAATAACATATCCATAACGGGCTTTAATACCGGCATATCATGCACTGGCGGTAGTACGGTACTCAATAGTTGCTTTTTAATAACAAACACCACAGGTCTCAATGTAAATAATGTTCTTGTACTTGCTAATAACTGCACTATAGTGGGTTCAACTACTGGCATGACATCTACCGGTTCTGGTGCATTATTATTCTTTACAGGCGGATTATATGGAGCATGCACTACGGCAATTTCTATAACCAATAATTCTTCGCTCACCATGAATAGCGCAATACTGAGAGAAAATGCTATTGGTTTTAATATAACAAATAGCGGTCAATTAACATTACAAGCAACATCATTTGAATTAAATAACTCATCGGGAACGGTAACAAATATACAAGCTTCAGGTGCAGGGACGAATGTTCAACTTGCTGGTTGCATCTTTTCTAATGCTGCGCTCGCATTAAATAATTTAACTGCATTACAGATTACCAATAATGCTACATGTATTATCTCTGGCGGTGAAATTAATAATTACCAAAATGCACTTATCATTGGAGCCCCTGGTGATACATCATCAACTGAGCTTGATGTTTCTGGACTTTTTATAATAAATTGTACCAATGATATCATCCAGCAAGGCTCATCGACGTTAAATTTTAATATTGGTACTGCTTCAGGTACAAAAATTTCTATTAATGATTCTACAAATGTAAAACTCGCTTATTTTGATCAAGATAGCAATGATGCTTTACAAATAGGAAAATTTACCGATGAAGATACAAAATTACTGCAAGCAGCTATTGGAGCGCCTGAAAATCCACAATTTGATTATAGATCTTCTATTTATGGCACCAAAGCTATTGGGTATGTTAATACAACATCAAATCCTGCAACATTATTTTCTTTGTCAAATAACAATATTGATATAACAGCAATTACTACTGATAGAACAAAAATAGCTGGAGTACGTTTAGTTTCCGATACCGCTTCTCCTCTTGGTGGAACCGGTGCACTTCGTGGTTGGGATATTAATAAAAATGGCACTGGCGCTCAATTATCATTTAATTATCAAAATAGTGATGTTGTTGGCCAAAGTGCAATTTCAGAATACACTGTTGTGCAAATGGATGGCGTACAAAATCAATTACAATTACCAACTGCTGGAACACAAATCGTTTTTGATACCGACACTAATTTATACAGAAGTTCTGCGAATATATTAAAAACAGATAACAATCTTATTGTTGGTGGTTTAACAGCAAATAGAGCTGTTGCTACTGATAGTAATAGCCAACTTGTTTCAAGTACTACTACAGCAACTGAACTTGGCTTTTTATCAGGCACAACATCTACACTACAAACTCAACTGAATGGCAAAGTTTCAAAAGCTGGTGATACTATGTCCGGCACATTGCAATTACCTGCCGGTTCAACAAGTTCACCTTCGCTGGTATTTACTGGCAGTACTACAAGCGGGCTTTCTGCGAACAGTGGTGCCGTATCTTTGAATACTTCCGGCACTGAACGTGTTAAAATATCTTCTGGCGGTACCGTTTCTATTGATGCATTTACCAGCGCTGGCGTTGTACATAATGATGCATCCGGCAATTTATCAAGCTCACTTATTGTTAATGCCGATATCGATCCTGCGGCAGCAATTGCTGATAGCAAACTTGCAACCATTACAACCTCTGGTAAAGTTGCTAATTCTGCAACAACGGCAACAAATATCAATAACCCAAATACTCTTGTTGCGCGTGATAGTTCTGGCAATTTTTCTGCTGGCACTATTACTGCTGCTTTAATTGGCAACGTTACAGGCAACGCTTCTCTTAATGTATTAAAAACAGGTGACACCATGACTGGCGCGCTCACACTCCCAGCAGGAGCAACTACAACGCCATCATTATTATTTTCTGGTTCAACAAATACGGGCATTTCTGCTGCAACTGCAAATACTCTTTCTCTGAGCACTAATGGAGTTGAAGCTATCAATATTGATTCTTCTGGTAATGTCACTATTGATAATCTTAATAGCGCTGGTGTTATTCATACTAATAGCAGTGGAACATTATCTACATCGCTTATTGTTAATGCTGATATTACAAATGCAACGATAACCAATGCAAAATTAGCAGCAATTTCAAGCTCTGATTCTCCTAATGATATTGTCGTGCGTGATAATTCTGGTAATTTTGCCACACATATGATCACTATTGATGGAACAACCACTAATCCTACTGATGTTGCAACAAAAAGTTATGTCGATTCTGCAATATCATTAGGCCTTGTTGCAAAAACACCGGCTGTTGTTGTAAGCACGAGCAACGTAACAAATAGCGGCACACAAACTATCGATGGCGTTGCACTCGTTGCTGGCAACCGCGTACTTCTTGTTGCACAAACAAGTACGATACAAAATGGTTTATGGGTTGTCCAAGCCGGCGCATGGACACGACCTACCGATTTTGCAACAGGCACCGAAGCAGGCCAAGCGTATGTATTAATATTATCAGGAACTGTAAATGCGGGTTCAAGCTGGTTATGTAACACTCCAACAGCTATCATTGATACAGACCCGATAACATTTTCAGAATTTTCTATTCCAGGACAAACAACTGGCACAAATATTGGTGCCGGCACAGGCCAAATATTTGCTAATAAAACCGGCATTACTCTTAATTTTAAAACACTTTTAGCCGGTACCCATATAGTTGTTACTAATGATACAAGTGATGTCGCACTATCAACTGATGCAACAAGTGCTGATACCCCAAGCACTCTTGTTGCACGTGATAGTTCTGGTAATTTTTCTGCTGGTACTGTTACTGCAGCGCTCATAGGTGCCGCATCGCTGAATGTGCTCAAAGCTGGTGATTCTATGTCAGGTAATCTCACCATGCTGACACAAAATGCTGTTCGATTTCAGGACGGCGCTGGAGTTAATTATGTTGGAATTAATGCGCCAGCATCAGTTGCATCAAGCTACACCGTATCTTTGCCATCAACCATACCGACAGCAAATCAGTTGCTCCGTGCTAATGCAACTACACCAACTAATTTAGAATGGACTACGGACAACGGAAGTGCTCCACCCGTATCCAGCAGAACTATTTATGTCACTAAAACTGGTAATGATACAACAGGAGATGGTTCCTTTGTCACACCTTATGCAAGCCTTGCCAAAGCCGTTAATGTTGCAAATAGTATCTCAAGCAGTTCTAACCCTGTTGCAATTTATATGCTCGCCGGTATTTATACCGAAAATAATAGCAGTGGACCAATCACCATTACTGCCGGTGGCGTTTCAATTATTGGAGCATCCTCAGATTCAGTATTTATTCATCCAAGCACACTTTCTCAGGATCTTATTTCAACAACTACTGGTGTACGGTTTGTTTATCTTACCCTTGATGCCAATGGTGTATCAACAGCGACTGGCATTTCTCTTTCTGGGCTCAGTAATACATCAAATTTTGACAATATAAGATTTTCCAATTTCAACACAGGAATATTGTGCGGTGGAACAAGCGGCAATTATATCTTTAATCTCTGCAACTTTATAAATAATGGAACAGCGCTCAGCATTAATGATACAACCGTGGTGTGCAATAATTGTATCATAGAAGGATCGGCAACAACTACTCCTGCAAACACTGGTATTTCTGCAACGGGATCAAGCGGATCAGTAGTTTTTTCAGGCGGTGTATGCACACTCTGTGCAACAGGTTTTACTATCAGTAATGGAATAACTTTTTCAGCACAGACAGTGCTCTTTTCAACTAATAATAATGATATCATACAAACCACTGGTGCCACATCAATATTAGAAGCGTGTACTTTTAAACCAACCAACACAGCTGCCACTACCACAAGTATTCAAGTCTCTGGCGCAGGAACAGAAACTACAGTCTCCGGTTGCGTATTTGATGTAATCCAGACAGCCGGTACTACTTCAACAGCAATACAAGTTACTAATCAAGCAAATGCCGTTATTACTGCAGGACAGATTGATAGCTATACAAATGCACTTATCATTGGTACATCTGGTGATACTGCATCAACTCAATTGGGTGCATCAGCACTTTACATAACAGATTGTGCTCATGATATTATTCAACAAGGTAGTGCAACATTAAACTTCACAACGGGCACCGCTTCAAGCATCAAAATGTCGATCAATGATCCTACAAATGTAAAACTTGCTTTCTTTGATCCAGCAAGCGGCAATGATTTAAAAATCGGTTCATTAACTGACACTGATACTCATTTATTAGAAGCAGCTATATCGACAACAAATAATCCCCGCATCGATTATAAAACATCACTCTACTCAACGC
>Ga0207156_10014_pt1 | contig 43213 bp, 30 predicted proteins | sample Alteio_BWMinHeat_24_FD_153514 | JGI IMG/M metagenome (GOLD analysis project Ga0207156, IMG submission 153514) | Enriched cells from forest soil in Barre Woods Harvard Forest LTER site, Petersham, Massachusetts, United States -... | ecosystem: Environmental > Terrestrial > Soil > Temperate forest >...
GGCGCGGCCCAGGCCGCGCGCTGCGCCGGTGACGATCGCGACGCGACCGGTGTAGTCCTGGGGAGCGGGCACTGGCATTGGTGTATACCTAACGGAATAGGGTTAACCTGCGGGCGAATCATACCAAAGCGCCAGCCAGCGAAGCGAGCCGGCGCAGCCCCGCGGCGCAGCCAAGGACCGCCTGCCTTGCTTTTGCCTCCGCTTGTTTCGCTTGCTCGTGGGTGCGCGCCTCCGGAACTGCTTGTCCGTAGCTTACCTCGGACTGTCGCTATAACAGCAGTGCGGTAAGGCAGAGCCGCAGGAAACCCCCGGACTGAGATCGCTGCTGACAATTCTTTCACGCCTTCTCAGTCCCGACCGCGCGCGTGCCTCCGGCATTGCGGCCGGGGAACCGCGCGGTACATGAACATGTCCTTATGGAAAAAAGATAGGGGCAGGACCCACGGGTGAGGAAATTGGGCATCTCCGCTCCGTGAATCCTGCCCTTCAGCCAAAATCCGTTCGAATCTAAATGAGTGAACCTACAGTAATCGCAAACTGGACTCTTGTCACTAAACCAAAGACGCAGGTCGGAGCTATTACTTTAGTTAGAGACCCGGTGAAGGCCGCGGCGTTGATAGCCGCGCCAGTCTCCCGGTCAATTCCTAGGCCGTAGCATCTAGTGCGCCCGGTTCGACCTTCGAGACCGAGATGAAGCGCCCTACGCCGGGCTCTTGGGTTTCGGGGCCTTCCGATCTTAGGGCGCTTGAGCTTTGTGATTGCCAGCATTGGCTTATTAGTATCCCAAGGCCCTGAGCATCAGATAAGCATTGCCAGGTACAATTATGGCGATGCACATATACGCGCTAGTTGAACCTGAGAAGGTGTGAAACAATTCGCGCCGGCTCTAGCCGCGTGGAGTTTCAATTTCAGTCTGGAGTGTGCCGGGGCTCACCCAAGATACCAGGTCAAGACGCATTGGTCGACTGGTTGGCCTCGTTTTGATGCCAGCGGCGCAGCCGCGAGAGGTTTTGAATGCCGTCACCCGGAAAGGCAGAGCCTTTCCGCACGGCAGGCGGCGGAGCCGCAGGAGCGGGCCGTGCCGCGGGAGCCGGCCGTGCCGCAGGAGCCAGCCGTGCCGCAGGAGCCGACCGTGCCGCAGGAGCCGGCCGTGCCGCGGGAGCCGGCCGTGCCGCAGGAGCCGGCCGTGCCGCAGGAGCCCGCCGTGCCGCAGGAGTCGGCCGTATCGATTACGTTGTAGTGCTGTATTCGAGCAAGAATCTGCCGATCTGAATGGTCCCCACGCCGCCCGTCAGCGGAGTAATCGCAACCGAGGGCACGCCGCTGGGCTTCATGTCCTTGTGGGCGCGGACGGCGCCGAGCGGGTTGCCGTTCGCCGCTTCGTAAAATTTGACTTCGATGGAGTCGTTGTCCACGCGCTTGTGCCCAAACACGTATTCGCCTGGCGAGAAACTGATTTCGCCGATCTTGATCGGAACCTGAGTGAGAAAGTAGTGTGAATACTTGCCCTCGGCTGCATATCCCGCGGTGATGATCAGGACCCCGGCGATCAGCTTGCCCTGATCGTTGATCACGCCCGAAGCGGAGCGGAACTCGGTCTCAATCCGCTCCTTTTCCACCGCCACGCGGGCCGGGATTACACTCTTAAGCTCTTTCTCGTTCGCCTGCCGCCACCGGGCCGCCTTGCGCGCTCCGAACGCCGTCCCACAAGAGAGAATGAGCAACGCGACTAAAATGTTCTTCATGATCGGTTTCCGTCCGTGCATTTTAGGCCGGTGAGGAAAGAAATGGGGCAGAATCCACGTCCCGAAGGTTTGGGTGTCTTCCGGTCTGTGAATTCTGCCCTTCAGCCAATTATTCCGTTCGAATCTAAATGAGTGACCCAAGGATAATGTCAAAGTGAATCCTTGTCATTAAACCAAAGTAGCACTATGGGCGTATAACTAAAGTTATAGGCGGCTGACTGGGGGGCAGGCGCCGCACAAGCGGGTCAATTTCGAAGGCTAGCGGCCCCGACCTTACCTCGATTTTCAAGACGCGACAAACTGAAGTTTGGTCGGACACGAACCCTCTTCCAAATGAACGATGCAGGCGGCCCGCAATAGCGCGATGTTCGAGACTCGACAAACTGACGTTTGTCGGACAATTATTCCAGGTGAACGATGCCGCGCTGGAGCGCAAACGTCGCCGCCTGGGTCCGCCCGCTGACCCCTAACTTGCTCAAAATATTGTTGATATGGATCTTGACCGTGCCTTCGGTGACCTTGAGCTGCGCCGCAATCTGCTTGTTGCTCTTGCCGCCGACGATGAGCTTCAGCACGTCCAGCTCTCGCGCTGTCAGTTCCTCACGATCCATGCGCTCGGCGAGACGGTTGGCGACGCTCTCGGGTATGCGCCGCAGCCCGGAATGCACGGCGCGAATGGCGTCGATCACTCCGTCGCGCAGAGCGTTCTTCAGCAGATAGGCGCGCGCCCCGGCCTGCAGGGCCCGATGAATGTCTTCGTCGCCGTCAAACGAACTCAGCACGATGAAGCGCGCGTCGGGAAACTCTGAACGGATCTTTGTGATCGCCTCGATGCCGTTGACTTCGGGCATGCGCAGATCCATCAGCGTGACATCCGGTCTATGCTCACGGAAAAGGTCGATAGCGGCTTTGCCGCCGCCAGCCTCCGCCACCACGATCATGTCAGGTTGTGTGCTGATCAGGGCGGCCAGTCCCATACGCACGACGAGGTGATCGTCGGCGATAAGAATGCGAATCGGGTTGTCTCTGCTCATAGTGCTCCGCGGTTTCGGGTTCAGGGTTCAGAGTTCTGGGTTTAGGTTCCGGGTCCTTCGTTCCGGGATTCTGGCTCGATTTCATCATCGGCGCCCCAGAGCCTTGGCCTAAGAACTGAAAACTAAAACTAGAAACTCCTCCTCCCCACCGTGACGAGAATTTCGGTTCCTTCGCCTGGACGGCTATTCACGGCCAGGTTGCCTTTGATCTGGCCGACCCGCTCGCGCATGCCGACAAGGCCGAAGTGGCCGTTGGGCGAACCGGCGCGCGCGTCGAATCCACAACCGTCGTCGCTAACGCGCAATCGCGTCTGGTTCGAATCGAAAGAGATCTCGACGGCGATCGTTTGCGGGCGCGCGTGCTTCATTGCGTTCGTGATCGCTTCCTGGCCGATGCGGAGCAGGTGATTCTCGATGACTCCAGGTAGGCGATAAGGATCGCCGGTGACCTTGAAACGCGCCTCCACGGATGTGCCCTTTGTCAGCTTCTGTGCGGCGTCGCGAAGGGCGGCAGCCAGATCGCCGCTTTCAAGGGCCTTTGCGCGCAGGTCCCAGACAGTGCGGCTGGCCTCCGTAAGACTAGCCTCCGCCATGGTCTGGGCCAGTTGCAGGTGCTGCCGGGCGGTTTGAGGAGAATCACTCAACACTTTTTCCACCGCTTGCAACTGCAAAGAGATGCCGACGAAGCCCTGAGCCAAAGTGTCGTGGATTTCCCGCGCCATCCGGCCGCGCTCCGCCAGGACGGCTGAAAATCTGCCTTCAACCTGATTGAGACGCAGGCGGTATAGCGACCAGGCGATCAATCCGGCCGCCGCCGCAAGAGCAACGTAGAACCAATAGGTCTGATAGAAGTGGGGCTGCAAGTGGAAATCAAACGCCGCGCCGGCTTCATTCCAGACGCCATCGTTGTTGCAGGCGCGGACCCGAAAAGTATAGTTCCCGGGCGGAATGCTGGTATAAGTCGCTACGCGCCTGGCGCCGGCATCGATCCACTGCTTCTCAAAGCCCTCCAGCTTATACTGATACCTCACCTTCTCCGGGGCGACGAAGCTCAGCCCGACGTATTGGAATTCGAGCCTGCTGACGCGAGACGGCAATTCGGTGCGTGCCGGTAGATTCGCCGGGGCAATGGCAGTCGCCAGCGCGGTTGGGCCAAGCGGCTGGTTATCGACGACGACTTGTTCAATGGCGACTGGAGGCAGCTCCTGGTTGGTCTTTATGTTGCCCGGGTCGATCGTCGCGACTCCCTTCACGGTCGCAAACCAGAGTTTCCCGTCTGTGCTCAGGCACCCCGCTGGCTGACCGCCATTGCACTCGCGGTTTTCCATGCCGTCCGCCGCGCCATAGGACGTCGAAGTAATGGCGCGCAGCTTGCCTTCGGCGAAATCATTCAATTCCTGGCGACTGGCGCGAAAGATTCCTTTGGCGCAACTCATCCACAACTCGCCTTTACGATCTTCGATGATCTGGAACACACAATCATCGAACAAGCCGTCCTTCGCGGTGCAAGCGCTAAACCGCCCATCCTTGAAGCGATCCAAGCCGCCGCGGCGGGTGCCGATCCAAAGCGCGCCATCCTTGTCTTCGTAGATGGCGCGGATGTTGTTGTCAGAAAGGCCGTCGCTGACTGAGTAGGTTGTGAATTGCCCGTCTTTTAGGTGACTGAGCCCGCCGCTGCGCGTGCCAACCCAGAGGCTGCCGTCGCTTGTGGACGCGAGCGACAAGATCGCATCGTCAGAGAGACCGTCGCTACTCGTGTAGATCGTGAATTTGCCGTCGTGCATTTGGGTCAGGCCGCCGAGCGTGCCGATCCAAAGATTGGCGCTCGCGTCTTCGTGTATTGACCATACCGCATTGCTGGATAGGCCGTCCTGGATCGTATAGGTCGTGAAGCGGCCGTTCTTGAAACAACCCAGTCCTTTGGGCCCGCCAATCCACAGAGCGCCTTCGTGATCTTCGCAAAGCGCTCTGACCGTGTTGCTGGGCAGGCCGTCGTTCACCGAATACGCGGTGAATTTTCCATCCTTGACGCGATTCAGGCCGCCGCTCTGCGAGCCGATCCACAGGCTGCCATCACGCCCCTGGCAAACCGTCCAAATCATATCGTCGGCGAGTCCGTCTCGCGAGGTATAGGTGATGAGTTTCGTGTCTTTGAATACATTCAGGCCGCCTTCGGTTCCGACCCAGACGCTGCCTTCGCGATCTTCATAAACCGAAAGCACCACGTTATTCGAGAGGCCGTCCTTTGCCGCGTAAGCGCTGATCTTTCCGTGCGCCACGCGGCTTACCCCGCCCGGGGTGCCCAGCCAGATATTGCCGTCGCGGTCGGGATGGATACTGAGGATGCAATTGTCGCACAGCCCATCGGCGGTAGTGAATGTCCGGAATGCGCCATCCTTCAAGCGGGACAGGCCCCCATCGGTGCCGACCCAGAGACTTCCGTCCCGGTCTTCGCGAATCGACCAAACGATGTTGTTCGGCAGGCCTTCGCGGGTCGTAAGCAGCGTGAACTTGCCATCTTTGAAGCGGGCCAGTCCGCCCGAAGCGCCAAACCAGAAGTCGCCATCGCGGCTTTGGCAAATGGCGCCGACGCTGCCGCCCGGCAAGCCGTCTCGTGTCGTGTACGCGGTGATTGAGCTTCCAGAAAGGCGGCCGAGACCGCCTGGGGTGCTGATCCATACCGTGTTGTCGCGATCGGCGTAGAGCGCCCCGACGCTGTTGCTTGGCAGGCCCTGTTGCGTCGTGTAAACGGCAAAATGGTTGTTGCCCTTGAATTCGCAGAGGCCCGCGGGCGTTCCAATCCAAAGGCCGCCGCTCGCGTCCTCGCAGATCGCGCCGATATTGTCTTGCGCGAGTCCGTCCTTCGTGGAAAAGGCGGTGAACCGCTGATCCTGGAACCGGACCAGTCCGCCGTCCGTGCCGATCCACAAGCTGCCTTGCCGGTCTTCGTGGAGGACCTGGATGTTGTTGCTCTTTATGGCGTCGGTGTTCTGTTTGTCGAATACGGTAAAGCGTTGCCCATCGAAGCGCGCCAATCCCTCGTCGGTCGCCAGCCAGAGATATCCGTCGCGCGTTTGCAGGATTGCGCGCACGGTGTTTTGCGGCAGGCCATTCTCGGTTCGAAAAACGGCGTGGCCGTAGCGCAGGACGTCCTTATCAGGAGCGAGTCCGCGAACGGGTTCCGGCTCAGCCAGGAATAAGAGCGCCGCCGCGCAGAGTAGTTTTAAACACCAGAGGCCGGTGATAATCCTGGTGGCCTGTTTGCTCATCGAAAATCCTTGAGAGCCGTCACCATGCCTTTGCGGAAATCGTCAGCACGTCGTTTTCTTCGCGGCAAGTCGCTCCAGGTCCGTTCCCGTCGTTAGTGCGAAGTCTAATGGACCCTAGGGCTCGGGTGCAATTCGAGTCTGGCTTCATCGGTTTTGTAGTCCCGATGTTTTGGGCGGTTTTTGCGCCTTGCCGCCGAAATCCGCGATCGCCTTCCCCTCCATCCGGGCAAGCAAGATAGTGTAGCTACAACGAGGCTGTCTGGCCTATAGCGCAAGTTATAGAAGCGTTTTCCACTGGCGGCTCCAGGCGCAAACGCCCCTTCCAAACTGTGTCCTAACGTCAAGGCTCAGGTCGAGACGGAGAAGGGGGACAAACGAATTCTAAAGAAGGGGAGTTGAACCCGGATTAGGCCGATCACGCGGGCTTCTTTCGCAGAGTTTTTCCGATTCGTGTATTCCGCGCTCAACTCCTTGCCCTGGGCCTGTTTCGCGGATGCCAAGCTCTCGTCGCTGATAGGTCGACGCTGAGACGGTTGAAAGAATTCGGACGCTCCGCGTGCCCCCTATGTCGAACCTGAAACTCCGCGCGGCTTAAGCCGGCGGTATCTCGAGGCGCCTCGTATCCTTTCTAGGTTGAAACTGAAAGTCCGCGCGGCTTAAGCCGGCGGTATCTCGAGGCGCCTCGTATCTTTCTAGGTTGAAACTGAAACTCCACACGGCTAAAGCCGGTGGTCTCTCGAGGAGCCTCGTATCCTTTCTAGGTTGAAACTGAAACTCAGCACGGCTGAAGCCGGCGGTATCTCGAGGCGCCTCGTATCCTTTCTAGGTTGAAACTGATCTAGGTTGAAACTGAAACTGCACACGGCTAAGCCGGTCGTATCTAAGGATGCGCCTCTTTCCCGTGCTGGTCGAAACTGAGACTCCGCCGAAACGCGATCGCACGAGACGGCCTGTTGCTCGCTCCTAATAAGTTAGCCCGAATCCATACTTAAACAGCGGATCATAGTTCGCATCTCTGGCATGAATTGGCACCTGTGCCATCGATCGCGGCCATGAAAACGACAGCCTGCCCGTAGGCTTGTAATCGCCGAACAGGACATCCGCGACGCCCTGCCCTTCGGTTCCGGGCAGCCATGCAGCCACGAATGCGTCGCATTTCCCGAGAGCCTGATCGATGATCATTGGGCGGCCCGAAAGCAGCACGACGACTACGGGGATACCCGCGCTCTTCATGTTCTCAATCGCGGCAACATCTTCTTTGGAGAGGGTCAGGTCCTGTCGGTCGCCCATCATCTCGGCGTAAGGCGTCTCGCCAACGACGACGATCCCGACGTCCGCGCCCGCCGCCCCGCTGCCATCCTTGGAGAACGTGACCTTCGTGGTCTTGCCCACCGTATTCTGAATCGCTTTGAGGACCGTCGCGCCGCCTGGAGTCGCGTCGCCGCTTTGTCCCTGCCACGAGATCGTCCAGCCGCCGCACTGATTCCCGATATCGTCGGCGCTCTTCCCGCCTACATGGATTCGCGCCACGGATTTGGAAACCGGCAAAGCGCGATTCTCGTTCTTGAGCAAGACCAGGGACTCGCGCACGCATTGCCGCGCGACCTGCCGGTGTTCGGCCGAGCCAAAACTGGCCTGGACCTTCTTATCCGTTAGCGGCGACCGGCGCTTATCCATCAAACCCAGCGCGAACTTGACGCGCAGGATCCGCCGCACGGCATCGTCGATGCGCGCCATCGGCACCTTTCCTTCTTTGACCAGGCCGAGCAGACTGGAAAAGAACTCTTCATATTTGCGCGGCACCATCACCATGTCCATGCCAGCGTTTATCGATTGTTCGACATCATTCTTATAGTTTCCGGAGATCTGATCGATTGCGGCATAGTCGGAAATCAGGAATCCCTCAAATCCCAGTTCGCCCTTCAGGATATCGGTCAACAGTCGCTTGCTGCCGGAACACTTGACGCCATTCCAACTATTGTAGGAGGGCATAATCGACCCGACTCCGGCCTTGATGGCGCCGACGTAGCCTTGCATATGGATGTCGCGCAGCTCTTGCTCGCTCAGCCGAGTGTCCCCCTGGTCGAGCGGAAACCGCTCCTTGGAGCCGTTCCCTTTGGGCATTCCGGTTCCAAAGCTCGTCCCGCCGTCGCCGACAAAGTGCTTGGCGCACGCCAGCACGCTCAAGGGGTTGCTCAAATCGTCGCCCTGGAAACCGCGAACTGCTGCTTCCCCTAGCGTCTTAGCCAGATCGGGGCTCTCGCCGAATCCTTCGTAGGTCCGTCCCCAGCGCTCGTCCTGCGGCACGGTTACGCAGGGGGCGAAGGCCCAGTTGATTCCGGTGGCGCGGACCTCTTCGGCCGTGACGCGAGCCGCCTTCTCGACCAGTTTCGCGTCGCGCGTGCAACCGAGCCCGATGTTCTGGGGAAAGATCACCGCGCCGAGTACATTGTTGTGCCCATGCACCGCGTCGACGCCGTAAAGGATTGGAATGCCGAGCCGCGTCTTGATCGCATGCGACTGATACTCGTCATACATATCGGTCCAATCCTGAAGCCGGTTGCCGGCCTTCGGGTCGGAGTTGCCCCCGCTGAGAAGCGAGCCAAGAAAATACTTCTGAATATCGTTGACGTCCTTGAGCGCCTCCTGGTCGGCCTGGGTCATCTGGCCGACCTTCTCTTCCAGCGTCATCTTTTCGAGCAACGCATTGGCCTGCGGATCGAACGAGGAGAGCGCGATTCGGCGCGTCGACGGTCCTGAGGCTGAACCTGATTGAATGCGATAGAGCGCAGCGCACGCCAGCGCACACAAAAGCAGATAGGAAAGGATCTTCATGGTATTCTCCAGGGGTAGGTTAACCGAGTCGCTATCGGAGATAAGGGCGCATATCGACGCTCGACCACGGCGGATGTTATTTCATTCGATCTGCCGCCGCTGGACCAAGGCCCGCTAAGAGCCCTCATTTCGCAGATTGCACTCAATAATGTATACCGACAACGTGTCCCTTTCAAGGAACTCTCTGGAACTCCCCATCCATGAGTTGAGATAGTCCACACTATGTTAAAATGTTCTCGTTGATGGACGAACAGTTCCGGAACGCGGATGGGAGGGCACCGGCTGCTATGGGGCGTCCAACAACACATAGAGGATGTCGCCGACGCGAACGGCTTTGGGGTCAGGTTTGCCTGATAGTCCCAATGTTCCATCGCGTCGAAGATACTGATGGACAATGGCGACACGGTTGCCGGCGCTATCGAGGTATGCAATACTCTGGCTCCTAGTGCAAAAAGGCTCATTGGCCAGCGGCCGAGCGGGATGGCCGTCCTTGATGATAATTTGACGGAGTTCCCCAGCCAGAGCCCGTTCCCGGTAGCCGCCATGGTTGAATATCTCGCGCAGTTCTCGCGCTGTCAGAGGGTAAAGACGAGGTTGAGTCATGCTTGATCTTCAAATCAGAACTTGGATCAGTGATTATCTAAGCTCACGCATTACGCTGCGCGACTTCCAAGAAAGATTTATTCCGGCAACCTGGGAAATCGAGCAGGCTGACGACGACGCAACGCGCCCCCTTGCCTACGAAATCCAACACAAATTGAATGAATTCACAAGCGGCCATTTACCCGAATCGGAGTTGCGCGACGAGTTTCGGGCCCTTCTCGAAGGCGTTTCTGTTGATGCGCCTGATCGTAATTTCGCCGACCTTCTTGTCAAGAAATGAGCAATAGTATAGACGGCTGCGGCCTATCCAAACACGCCGCTAGCTTGCACTCTGGTGGTTCAGACCGCCTCCGCGTGAACAACGACCTCTAGGCGTGAATCAAATATCATCGAGTTGTTTGAGAAGACCTCTCCGTATCTCTGGCGCGCAGGCCGACAACCCTTCTTTCAGTAGTCGTGTAACTGTGTCGTCATAGTTCGGAGCCAGTCTTGCTTGGTTTGCGAGTTGAATGTCGTTGAGGACTTTTTCTGGCACTTCAGCGGTCAGCCGTTTCCTACCCACCGCATTGCTGTCATGTCCTTTCTCTTGCTCGGCCTCCGCCATTGAAGGCAACCCTACTAGTCGGCGCCCGTCTTTAGATCGCAGGAATAATAGAGGCGGAGAGTTGTACGTGTCCACCCTGATGGTCTTCTCAATTGTCTGGGCGATAGAGTATACCGGGTCTTTGGCGGAACTCGTTAGATAGCCCCTGGTCAGCATCACCTCTGCAAGCTCCTTAGCTGACCGCGGTTCTCCCAATTCCTCGAGAATCTTGCATGCGGCACTATGCGCACTCATACTGTTCCCAGTCCCCCTTCTTTTCATAAAGATCCTCCGGTTTGTCTCGCTAGTATTTAGAGGTAACTCAAGCAATCTATCAAGGCGCTACGAGTCTTCGAGCAGTTGCATAGGTGAGTCTGCGAACTGAGAACTGCATTATGCTTCTTCATATAACTCCCGCTTCGCTTGCCGCAAAGCCCCAACCTTGAAGCAAGTTGGTTGGACAACCAGAATAATAAAACCACAGCCGGGCTGTGTCAAGGTTTGGTGGCATTTCTGCGATCCTGGGGAAGCATGCTCCACCCGGACGTCCTCAGGCATCGGCGAATGGCGGTTGAACAGGTGTTCGTATCGGGCCGCGGGACGAGGTATGCCGGTTCCTGGATAGATGCGCTCGCCTCTGTTGTGAGCGGCGGGGGTAAAGACCCTGAAGGAGGTATTTGCCTCTAGAGGACGCGAATCCTTTCCGACGGAGTCCGCTTCCTCTTCAAGGCCTCGCAAATACGATTGCCTGCGTCGTAACGATGCCCTTGCCCTCTTGGATGGTGATGATCTGATTGGCGCTGACCTCGGCAACCGTGTCGACCCGGCCGCTCGGCCACACCACCTCGATGCTTGCTGCTTTTTCGGCTTTGCCAAGTCCAAAGGTAAGCGGCATTTCGCTTTGCGAGCAATAGCTGGAGCCGGTCTTGACCATGCTCCACAGCTTCGTCTGGTTGGCCAGCTTGACCGTTATCTTCGCGCCAATGCCGTCGCGGTTTGACGTTGTGCCGACTGTTTTGACGCGGATGAGATTGTTCTGATTCCCGCCATCGTTGCGCAGCAAACGGGCGGGGCCGTTGTTCGTCGTGATCAGCAGATCGAGATCGCCGTCATTGTCGATGTCGCCGTAGGCCGCGCCTCGAGCGACGACGGACTGTTGCAGCGCGCTCCCAAGCTTTGCGGTCACTTCGTCGAACTTCTTCTTCCCCAGGTTGTGAAACAGATGCGGCGGTTCGGCGTATTTCACTTTCGGCTGCTTCAGGCTGATGTCGTCGGCGACGTGGCCGTCGGCGGCAAAGATATCGGGCAGACCATCCAAGTCATAATCGAAAAAGAAGCACGCGAAGCTCAGAGTCAGCAGCGACGCCTGGCCGATGGCGGAGGCCGGCGCCTCGTCGGTGAACAGACCATTGCCGTCGTTGTGATAAAGGGCAATCATCTCGTTTGAAAAGTTGCCCACAACCAGGCCCTGGCGCCCGGACCCGTCGTAGTCCGCCGCATCCGTCCCCATGCCCGCCCGCGCCTTCCCCGCATCGCTGAACGCAACGCCGGCCATTACGGCTACGTCCGTGAATGTGCCATCGCCGTTATTCTTGTAGAGCTTATTCGGTTGCGTGTCGTTAGCTACGAAAAGATCCAACCGACCGTCGTTGTCATAATCGATCAAGGCTACGCCAAGCGACTTGCCCGTAGGATCGTAAAGCCCTGCCTTCTTCGTGACATCTTCAAACGTGCCATCGCCGCGGTTGTGATACAGCGCCGAGCTTTGACCTTTGTAAGCCTCCGGCGTGCAATAGGATTTGTTCTTGCCGTCATTGGTGCAGAAAATATCTTTATCGACTGACCATTCGACATAGCGGCAGACGAACAGATCCAACTTGCCGTCGTTGTCATAATCGAACCAGACGGCGCTGGTCGAAAATCCCGGATCGCTCAGGCCCGCCTTCGCGGTTACATCCGCGAATTTCCCATTGCCGAGATTATGGAAGAGGTGGTTGGCGCCGAGACAAGTGATCAGAATGTCCGGGTAGCCGTCGTTGTCGTAGTCAGCCACGGCGCACCCGATGCCATACATTTCCACGGCCAGCCCGGCTTCCTTCGTAACGTCTGTGAACGTGCCGTCGTGGTTGTTGTGATAGAGCGCCGGGTAGGACTTTGCCGCTTTGTGCTCGGGCCAGTTCATCGAATTGACCAGCAGGATGTCTTGCCAACCGTCGTTGTCGTAATCGAGAAAGGCGCAACCAGAGCCGACGGTTTCGGGAAGGTATTTCTTCCCGAAGGCGCCGCTATTATGTTTGAAGCGTATTCCGGCCTGCGCGGTTACATCGGTAAACTGGATAGGGCCTGAGTAGCGGGGCGCGTCGCCGGCGGCAGGGGGCTGGGGCTGGCCCGGCACGGGATCGGCCCCGCCAGCGGCGCTCGCCGGGGCGTTGCGGTTTTCACTTGCGGCGCCCTCATCGACGCCTGGGGACCGCACGCAGCTCATCAGCGGAGCCAACAACAGCACCAAGATAACACAACCGAGTAAAGCCTTTTGCATGAAGCTGCCTTCGATGAAGCTAATCGCGGCCCACCCCGAGGGCGTCCGCAACGCGATTGATGTAATTGAACCACGAGGCGATCAGTGTGATTTGCAGGATGCCCTGATCGTCAAACCCAACCGCGCGCAATTTCTCGTGGTCTTGCGGCGAGCACTTCGTCGCATCCTTGGTCAGCTTCACCACGTAGTCGAGCATGGCGCGGTCCTGCTCGCTGATCGGCGCAGTCCGATAGTCTTCCTCCAGAGAGGCGACCATTTTTTCATCCAGGGTCACGCGACGCAGAAACTCTGCGTGGGAGTCGATTCAATAGCCGCACCGGTTCGTGACCGAAACCATGGTGGCGATCATTTCGTGCTGGCGCCGCGCAAGCGGCAGCTCCGGCGACATCAGAGATCCAAAGGTCGCAAAAGCGTGAAACAGCGCGTCAGGAATCAACGTATGCGAGGCTACGATTCCGGAAGGCCCGTCCGGCGTCGGGTGAACCGGCGTGGCGTACTCGATGGGATAGAGTTTCCGCTGCGCCTCCAGCGCGCGCTTCAGTTTCTCATCCGCCTCTGAAAGCGGGACGGTGCGAATCCAGGTCACAGTAATTCTCCTTTCATGCCGCCAAATTCTGTTTCTCTGGCCGGCCCGCCAAAAGAGCGGGAAAACCGATCAAGACCGGGCTCCCGTTTCATCCTTCATCCTTCCGCCTTCATCCTTCTCTTCATGTAATACACCGGCAAACCAAGCGCGACTACCGCGACGCCCAGGAATGCCTGGGTCGGATTACTTCCCGCAAGCAGCACGAGGAGCGCCCCCACCAGCGCCAGGAACAGCAGAGGGGTGACGGGGTATACCGGAATAAGGTATGCCGGATGCGCCGATTCCGGGGCTGTCCCGCCGCCCTTGCGCCGCAGCACAAAAACGGCGCCCACCGTAAGGCCGATGAACAGAACCGCTACGAAGATAAAATACGCGACAATCTGATTGAAGGCGCCAAGCGCAACCAGGAGGCTTGCAAGGCCGGCTTGCAGCGCTATGGCGCGCGCCGGGGTTTTGAGCCGCGGATGAACGGCGGCCACACTCCGCAAAAAGAGCCCGTCACACGCCATCGCATAATAGACGCGAGGAGCCGCCATGATCACGCCCGCCAGGCTTCCGAACACTGAGACTAACACGACAGCCGCAAAGATCGTTCCCCCCGCGCGGCCAAAGAGGACCTCTCCCGCTTGCGCAGCGAAGGTCTCGCCCGAAGTAACGCGTTCGACCGGAACAAGGTAAAGAAACACGGCGCTGGTCAAGATGTAAACCACGGTCACGATCACGACGCCCAGCGCCAGCGCGCGCGGCAGAGTGCGCTCCGGGTCGCGAACTTCGCCCGCCAGTTTGCTCAGGTCCCACCAACCTCCAAACGAGAAAAACGCGCCAACCATCCCACCCGCAAACGCTCCACCCAGGCCGGCTGAGCCAGCGCGTTGGGCGACGAATGGGGTGAAGTTGCTCCAATCTCCGAGCCGCAATGCGAACGCCCAGATGATGATGAACCCGAGCAGACCGAGTTTCAGCAACGTAAGCCACCGCATCAGCCACGCGCCCAGGCGCACCGCGAAGATATTGGCCGTCGCCAGCGCCAGTATGGCCAAAATGGCCACAGCTTTGATCCCGAATGGCGAAAGGCTGATCATATAGCCGGCATAGCTTGCCAGGCCGACGCCGAGCGCCGCGGTCAACCCGGGATCCATCACCAGAAGGCACATCCAGCCGTACAGGAAAGCCACGCCGGGGCCGTAGGCCTCGCGCAGGTAGACATATCCGCCGCCCGCCTGGGGAAACCTCGCGGCCAGGCTGCCGTAACAAAACGCTCCGCCAAGCGCCATACCGCCCATCACCAGCCACACAATCAGCAGCCACAGCGGCGAGCCGAGCGACTTCACCATACCTGCCGGCGTGAGGAAGATGCCGACGGCGATCACCTCGCCAATCACCACGGCGGTCGCTGAGCGCAGGCCAAGCTGCCGGGCCAGACCGCCCAACCTGGCTTGCCCGCGGGCCGCGCCTGCGTCAAGAGCATCGCCAGGCGGTGATCCGGCCATCGTTTGCGCCCGCGCCGCGTCGTCTATCATCATTTCCCGTTCGATCGCACTGAATCACTCGCTGTCCGCGAGCCGGCGCTTGGCCTCGTCGATTAACTCACTGTTGCGTTCGTAGGAAAGCGCAACTGAGCTGCCGCCCTCCTTAGTCGGCGGCGGGTACCGGTGCGAACCGTAAACCGGGTAGGCCTCGGTGCGCAGGTGCGCGAGCATGTGATGGCCGCGCCGCGTCGCCCGCTCGTGTCGCAAACTGGAAATGTCGATCGGAGCCACCACTATGCGTTCGCCCGGACCTGGCGACGCCGCGGCGAGCAGGCGTCCGTCGAAATCCACCACCTGACTCCCGCCCGGCCACGAGTATGGCGGGTAGAGCTTTAGACTTGCTCCCTGATTTGCCGCCGCGACGTAGGCGACGTTTTCGATCGCCCGGCAGCGGTTGATCACGGTCCACCAGTCCATCGGCTCGGTCGCTCCCCATGGGTCCATATAAGCAGAGACGCGCACCAAAACCTCGGCCCCGTTCGCGGCCAGTTGGCGAATCGCTTCCGGGAACAACCAATCGTAGCAAATAGCGCAACCGATCCGGCCGATCGGAGTGTCGGCGACCGGGAACAGCGGCTCGTCATAGCCCTCAAGGTCGTGCGGACTCGAGTGGACCTCATAGGGGATCCAGGTGTTCACTTTGCGGTACTTATAGAGAATGCCTTCCGGTCCGATCAAGCAGGTGGTATTAAAGACAAGGCCGGGCCATTTGGAATCAGCTTCCAGCATCGACCCGCTTTGAATGTAGACTTGGTGTTCGCGCGCTTTTTGTTCGAGCCGCTCGGTGTGTTCGTTAGGAATTGGAATCGCGAGCTTCTCCAGCAATTCAGCGACGGTTGAAAAGACCGGAGCTGAGTGGGCGAACTCCGGGAATATCACCAGGCGCACCGGCAGGAAAGGCGCGCTGCCGGCGACCGCCGAATCGATCATCGCGAGCATTCGGTCGGTGCTGGCGCGCATTTGGCGCCGGTCGACAGGATTGGGAAAGTCGGTTTGGCATGCCGCCACGGAGTACCTGATCTGTTCCATAACCCTCTCCCGCGGCTGCGCCTTCCCGCCGACTGCCTTACGACCTTTCCCGCGGCTGCGCCGCCGCGCGTCACCTTTTAGTCGGCGACACCGTAACACCCTTTGCCGCCGCACAGGTCAAAACTCCACCTAGCGCATCCGGCCGAGTCCACCTTTAAAGATTTCGGGGTTGGAGTCGCACGCCCGACAAACTGCACAAGACGCCTAGCCTACCTCGAAAGCAAGGGAGGGTCATTAAACCAAAGTGGAGGCCCTCAGTATAACCTTCGACATATGCGACCCGCTCCGAGCCGAGATTTAGTTCGCCCGGAGCAGGCCGTCCGCCCCACCGCGTTCACGGCCGGCCGGCAGGCGTGGATTTCCCTCCGCTGATCTGCTCACCGATTACAGCGTCAATCGACGGCACTGCCGAGGTCACGACTCGCGTGTTGTAGCGCTCCAAGTAATCGCGGTGCGCGCGATCCATCGGGTACGATTGCGCAGACGCATACGGATAGCTCCTCATGCCGTGAAACGGCAGAGGCCCAACCGCATCGGGGCTTGCCGAGTTAATGTCCATTTCTTTGCTGAACCCGTCCGCATAGAGCAAGAAGGTCCGCTTCCAACCGCGCGGCAGAGGCGACAGCTTCGTCGCATCGAACGACACTGCGATCTCGTCGCCTGGCCGTGAAATGACGAATCGATCATCGCTCTGCAGGAGCAACTCTCGCACGTCGCCGAAGCGCGTGTAATGGCCGGCGAAAGTCTTCCACGGCGACGCGGACGAGACCCGCTCGTAGTCATAACCGAAGGGCTCGCGCCCGTCGGGTGAAGTCTCAGCGGAAAACCCGCGCGGGTGTAGATCGGCAGTCAGAGGATCGAGCGGAGTTAACCGCGGCGTCACTGCAGCGTCCGCCGTGTCGACCAGAATCTGGTCCCAGTAGATGCGCATGTTGGTGACGATGCGAACCTCGCGGTTCCGGGTCGGGAACTTGCCCGTCAAATCGACTACAATGGTCTGCGGCCGGCCGACGGGAATGCCGATATCGGGGATTGCCGTCTGCCAGCGGCCGGAAGCGTCCTTGACCTGCAACTCGGGCGGCTTCATCGTGAGGCCGCTCTGATAAGCGGCAACGTTGTCGCTCGAGAATGCGTAGTCTGTCCAGCCGGTCAGGAGCAACAGCGTCCGGCCCTTTGCGGGCGTCCCCAGATCGAGCCGCAGGGTATGCGGCTCGGCGTAACCGCGAATCCCGAGGAGCGGAAAGCCGTCCGCGAATTGGCGATCCAGCTTGGCAATTCTTCCCGTCATGTTGCGGCCGTTGTCGTCGATCGCGGAGACAGGAGGGTGCGCGTCCCGCGTCACGAAGAGCTTGAAGGGGCGCGGCGGATCCGTCATCCCCTCGTTTGGAAAGACCTCGGTGTCTGCAGGGTGCGCGACCGCGATCAGTTTCAGCCGGTCAACGTACACGACCTCTTCGAGTTCGTTCGTGACGCGGAGTTCGTAGCGGCCGTTGCGTTCTTTGAGCTGGTCGCCGCGAATGCGAACGTATTCGTCGGGGTCGGGTTTGTTATGCTGCCCGGGAGCCTCCCAATATCCCATCTCGCCTCCGCCCATGAAGTCGGTGACGAACTCAAAGCGCTCGCCGTTCCAGGTGTAAAGGTAAGGACAGGAGGATGGCTTGCGGTCAAGCTCTTCGATCTTGATCAGAGGCGCGCACGCTGGACTGGCGGCGCCGCTCGAGGCTGGAATCTTGGTCTCGGCCTGCACGATGCCAGAGGGCCATAGGACGCGCACAGCGTCCGCCGCGCCGCGCTTGCCCAGGCCGAACACCACATCCGCGGGCGCCGGCGCCGGGCTCGACGAGTAGGTCTCCAGCTTCTGTCGCAGACTGCCGGCGCGCATCTCGATCTTCGCTCCTATGGCGTTGCGATTGCTGACCTTTGCCGCCAGCCGCACGCGCAGAGAGTGGTTGCGGCTGCCGGATTTGTTGCGCCAGGCGCGCAGATCTCCCGCCGGCGAGCGGAAGACCACATCCGCGTCGCCGGCGCAATCGATGTGGCCGGTGGCGAATGCGCGAGGAGTCGAAGTAGACGACCCGGCGAAGGCGCGATCGCTAAGGTCTTCCCATTTCGAGCCGAGATTGCGCAACAGGCGTGGACCGCCCGTCGAAAAAACCATCAGGTCCAGCAATCCGTCGTTGTCATAGTCGAGAAACTGCGCCGCGCCCGCGGCTTGCGAACCCGCGGGAGCATCGCTTACGACGAAGTGTGTACGCCCGTCGCTGATTGCAAAGACTCCCGGACCATCGTCTTTGCCGAAGAAGAAATCGGTGTAACCGTCTTTGTTGACGTCGCCCACGGCCACGGATGTGAAACGACCCTTGACGCCCAGCCCGGCGTCCGCGGCGACGTCTCGGAATGTTCCGTCCCGTTGATTGCTGAACAGGGCCGGGGCCGCGCCATAGTTGACCACGAGTAGATCGATGTCGCGATGATTGTCAAAATCTGTGGCGACAACGGCGACGGCATGGCCGCCATTGCCCGCGACTCCGGCTTTTGCAGTGATGTCGGTGAATTTGCCGTTGCCGTTGTTTCTCAGCAGCATGTTCGGCGCGCCGGCGAAATCGTCTGGGAAAGTAGCTTCGGTGGAACTGGAGCTTGGCTTGGCAAGATCGGCAAAGCCCGCGATGAAAATATCCAGATCGCCATCGTGGTCGGCATCGACGAACGCCGCCGACAGCGCGAGATACGGATAGGTCGGAATGCCGGCCGCGGCGGTGACATCAGAGAACTTGCCGTTGCCGTCGTTGTGATACAGGGTCAAACCGCCATAGCCGAACACCAGCAGGTCGGGCTTGCCGTCGTTGTCGTAGTCGCCCGCCACCGCGCCGATGCCGACGGTGTTTGCCGGTGCGCTTGCAAGGCCCGACCCTTCGGTTACGTCAACAAACTTGCCGCCCTTGTTGTGAAAGAGGCGCCGGGATGAGGGGCCTATCTCAAGGAGATCCAACTCGCCGTCGCCGTCATAGTCGAAGAGCACGACCCCGCCTCCGGCGGATGCTGCCAGGCTTCGCTTTGCGGCATCATTCCACTGGCTGGCGTTGATGCGGCGGCCAAAAATCGATCCGGAGTCAGGGACTTGTCCGGGTGGCCTGGCATCCGCGGATACTGGAAACAGCGACGAGGTCACATCCGCGAAGGCGTCTACGGGCGCGTTCGCATCGACCAGTTCGGCTTCGGCCCCGGTCGATGACATCGCCTCGGCGTAGCGTCCCTGGTCAAGATAATTGGGTCCATACGTGATGCCATAACCTCCATCGCGGAGCTTCTGGAATTGCTTCATCCAGCGTTGGCTTTCATCACCCAGTTTTGCGCGGAGCAGCGCCATCGCCAGGTTGTACGTCGCCGTGACATTGGCCGTCTCCGACGCGAGCGCGGCGCGGAACAACGGGATCGCCTCGGCATATTTGCGATCCTGCATGTAAATTTGTCCCAGGTTTACGTTGGCCCCGGGATCCGAAGGGTCAATCTGCAGCACCCGCTGAAATTCAGTTACGGCTTCCGCGTTGCGGATCTCCCCCTTGTAGATGAGGCCGAGGATGTAATGCGGTTGGGGGGCGTTGGGCAGCGCCGCCGCCGCCGCTTTTGCTTCCCGCAAGGCGCCCGCGGCATCCGGAACGTAAAAAAGCGCGATGCTGAGATTCACCTGTGCGATCGCAAACCCCGGATTGAGCTTCAGAGCCCGCCGAAATTCTTTCGCGCCGCCCGCGTGATCAAATTGCTCGAGCAGAGCCACGCCGATATTGTTAGCGCGGTACGCCTCTTCGCGGTCCGCAACCGACACGGACGAACCTTGCTGACCAGGGTCGGCGGCCCCGCGGGTTGCGCGCGCCGCCCGCGACAGGCTCGGCAGAGCGGCAATGATCGTCGTCGTGAGCACAAGAGCGGCAACAATAATCAACCTGCGTTTATGCATAGGTTTATCGTTTCGGAACAGAGGTCGCCCGGTGTAAAGACTAGATCTTTACACCTCGTTGTGTCTAGCCAGCACGAACCTGACCATCCAGTCGACTCGGGGCGCTCCCCGATATCGGTCTTGCGCATCGGGCCGACTGTATTGCCCAAGAGGCACACAGACGCATTCATGCATCATTTGTATACTTCAGGCACAAACGTCTGGTAGGTTATCGGGGTGCGTTCATAGCGGCCAGTCTCGCGGCGGGGCGGCAGTTTCACTGGCTCCGGAGTCAGATCCTCATAGGGAATCATGCCTAGAAGGTGATGAATACAGTTCAATCTCGCCGGCGCTTTGTTGTCCGCGTTAACTACATACCAGGGTGATTGTTTGGTGTCGGTGTAGGCGAACATCTCGTCCTTCGCCATGGAATACTCGTCCCAGCGGGCGCGCGACTCGAGGTCCATCGGGCTCAATTTCCAGCGTTTCGTTGGAGCATGGATGCGCGCGCGGAACCGGCGTTCTTGTTCCTCTGCGCTCACTGAGAACCAGTATTTGATCAGGATGACGCCGGAGCGGATGAGCATCCGCTCAAACTCCGGACAGGACCGCAGAAATTCTTGATAGTCCGCGTCGCCGCAAAAGCCCATGACGCGTTCGACGCCAGCCCGGTTGTACCAACTGCGATCGAATAGGACGATTTCGCCCGCCGATGGGAGGTGCTGGACGTAGCGTTGAAAATACCATTGGGTGGCTTCGCGCTCGGTCGGCTTGGCGAGCGCCGCCACGCGGCAATTGCGCGGGTTGAGCGTTTCGGTAATCCTCTTGATCGTCCCGCCTTTTCCGGCCGCGTCGCGTCCTTCAAACAGGACCACAACTTTCAGATCCTTGCTCTTTATCCACTCTTGCAGTTTGATGAGCTCAATTTGGAGCCGGCGCAGCTCTTTCAAGTACGCCTTCGCGGTGACCTTCTTCTCCGCCGCCTCTACACTGGCGTGCGCCTCGCTGACATATCGAGGCGACGAGTCGTTGGCCGGGTGCTGTTCTTCCTCAGCCGATTGGTCTCGCTTCTTCTTTTTCTTGCCCATTTCTGCTTTAGCCGCTGCTGCCGTCAGAGCATATGTTTATTAGAATCACTCGCCCAGACTCTGGGGCGGCTCGGTGACGGTTAAGGAATTGTAACAGAAAACAACGGCGACAGCACTGCCGACGAGAAACCAGGTAGAGACAGGGTTTGAAACGGATGGAGGGATGACAATGAAGCCGGCGAAGAATGATGGAAGGATGAAACAGAAACGCCTTTCTGTTTCATCCCCTCATCCTATTCCTTTGATTCGCTCCGTTTCGGCAGGGTGATTTCGAGCTTGCCGTTCCGCAGCACGGCCTCGGCCCCGGAGGGATCCACCTCGTTCGATAGGTTGAGCAAATGGAAGACCTCGCTCGAGCCGTGCTCGCTGTAGATCGCATCTCCCATCGGAGACTCCTGGCTGCGCTCCGTCTTGCCGCTGATGAAAAGGCGGTGCGGCTCGACCGTGAGATCGATATTGTCGGCGTGCAAGCCAGGCAGTTCCGCGTGCACGGTGTATTCGGATTCTGACTCTTCGACATCGACCGGGACGGGGAGGAGCAACTCACGCTCCGCTTGAAGCCAGTCGTTCATGTCGCTGCCGTGCTCGCGCCCGCGCGCGTCGAAGAGTTCGTGAGCGCGCCGGGCGACGGATTGATAGATGTCCTTGAGGCGATCCTGAAGGCTTTCGGCCTCCGTGACCTGAACGTGAACCGGAATCGGTGCTTCTTCTGCTCGGCTTGTCATCCCTTTTACTCCTTTCGGTATGCGGAAACCGGATAGATAACGGGCAACCGGAGTGTTTTTGTGAAACGGGGCCAGTCAACAAGAACCGCCGATCTGCCGTCTCTACTTGAGTGAAAAATAACTCGCGCCCTTGCCCATTCGAGCGCTGCTGGCTATCTTGTACGCCTGTTGGCGTCCCATGTCAATCACTTTCCGAAAGCTTAACATCGATTTTACGACGGCCGATTGGGCCGGCCGGGAACCGGAAATATCCGCGTGCGCCATGGCGAAACGGCTCTGCATAAGGGCCTCCCGCCGCGCGGCGCACCCGCCCGCAGCCTGTCGTAAATCTGCTTGCCTACCTCGGTGAAGCGGCGCTCCGTTCGCTGGCTCTGGCACTGGGACGGCTTTGCGCCTGCTCAGCGTCAAGCACGTGAGGCTGCGCCTTGGGGTGTGGACCGGGACTCTTGTTGCAGCCGTGGCAATCCCGCTATTGAGCCTTATCGTCCCGCGATTTCCGCTTCGCGTGCTGCCCAAGGGTCTTGCGCCGCCAGCCGCCCAGCAGCACTCGACTGCCTCTGACAGCGACAGCCAAACCGGCATCGACAATGCGGATCTCAGCCTGATGTCACACCCCGCCGATCGTCACGCCGCCGTCGATCACCAGCACCTGCCCGGTCATCCACGCGCTTGCTCGCGAGGCGAGAAACACCGCAGCGCCGGCAATGTCCTCGGGTTCGCCGATGCGGCGCAAGGGAGTGGTTGCTTCGGCCCGGCCAAGCGTCTCCGGATTCTCCCAGAGAGCGCGCGCGAAATCGGTGCGCACGATTCCAGGCGCTATGCAGTTGACCCGGACATTGTGCGGTCCCCATTCCACTGCCAGGTTGCGCGCCAATTGGAAATCCGCCGCCTTTGAGATGGCGTAGATGCCTAGATTTACGGACCCCCTGAGCCCGCCAATGCTCGAAACAATAATGACGCTGCCGTCCTTCCGAGCCGCCATTTCCGGAAGCACAAGGTTGCACAGCCAGATGTTGCTCCGCACGTTCGACTCGATCACTTTGGCGAACACCTCGTCGGTCAAACCGGCGCTCGGACCATAATAGGGGTTGACGGCGGCGTTGCAGATGAGAATGTCAATCTTTCCGAACTCTTTCTTGCTTTCCGAAACCAGCCGTTCGACATCGTCGCGCCTGCCGATATGGCATGGGATTGCGGCCGCCTCAAATCCCTCGCCTCTGATCGCGCGCACGACCTCTTCGCACTTATCGGCTTTGCGGCTCGAAATGACAACCTGGGCCCCGGCGCGCGCCAGCGCTTCGGCGATGGCCCGGCCAATGCCTTTGGTTGACCCCGTTATTACCGCGGCGGTTCCTTTGAGATCGAATGCCGACCTTTTCATAGTTGGTTCCTTCCTAAGCCTCCACATTGTACAGGTGGCGCGCTCGCGGCAAAAGCGAGCAGACTAATGGACCAGGGTCGGGAAGCTGAACTGCCTCGGGCCGGATGGCGCGGCGTGCAAGGGACCCTTTCAGCAGCCTGCTAGGCGGCGGAGGCTGTCCGCGTGAAATTATCGATTGCCTGGATGAGTTCCTCGGGTTTGGCGGGCTTCGAGAGGTAGCCGTCCATACCGGCCTCAAGACATCGTTCGCGGTCGCCCTTCAATGCGTGCGCGGTCATCGCGATGATCGGGGTGTGGCAAGCGCCAATTCTCTGCTTTTCACGGATTATTGCGGTGGCTTCAAAGCCATTCATTTCGGGCATCTGCACATCCATCAGGATCACGTCGAAGCGCTGCCGGTCAAAGGCGGCAACGGCCTCCCTGCCGTTTCCCACGATAGTGACCGCATGCCCATTCCTCTCGAGTATTCGGAGAACCAGGCGTTGATTCACGAGATTGTCTTCGGCCAACAGGATCTGCAACGGGTGGCGCTCCGCGCCAGACGCTGGCGCGCCCTGGGCGAGCGGCGCCGCCCCTTTGCGCTTGCCCTTGCTCACGCTCTTTCTGATGGACGCCAGCAGGTCGGCCGCGAAAACCGGTTTCATCAGGCGATCGGCAATCCCGAGTTCTGCGCCGCGGGCGGCGGTGCAAATGGGATCAGCCGACGATAGCATCATTATCGTGACGTCGGCCAATTGCGGGCGCCGCCTGATCTCATCGGCAACCATGAGTCCATCGATGCCGGGCATTTGGAAGTCCAGCAACGCCAGGGTGAAAGGTTCACCGAGGGCAGACGCCCGTTCGAGTTCCTCTAATGCCGCCTGCCCGCTGCTAGCTGAGACCGGCCGCATCCCCCAAATGAGCAAGTGCTCTTCCAGTATGCGCCGGTTAGTGGCGTTGTCGTCAACCACGAGCACCCGTAACGCTTCCAGCTCGACCTCGGGCCCGAGGTCGAGTGGGGGCGCGCCTTCTGCGCAGCCAAACGGAGCGGAAAAGAAGAAGGTGCTTCCCTGGCCTGGTGCGCTTTCGACGCCGATCTGTCCCCCCATCAGCTCAACCAACTGTGAAGAGATGGCGAGCCCCAGGCCCGTGCCTCCGAACCGCCGAGTCGTTGAGCTATCGGCCTGAGCGAAGGCTTCGAAGATGGATTGTTGCTTCTCGTTGGCGATGCCGAGCCCAGTATCAGAAACCGCGAAATGCAACCAGATGGCTTCGGCTTGGGACCCGACCTCAATGCGTACGACGACTTCGCCGTCGGCGGTGAACTTGATGGCATTGCTCACCAGATTGACCATGATCTGCCGCAGCCGCCCCGGGTCGCCCACCAGTCTGTCCGGCACATCATTCGCCACATGGACGGCGAGTTCCAAGCCTTTCTGATGGGCGCGGTGCGCCAGCCCTTTGATCGTATCGTTGACGACTTCACGCAAGCTGAAATCGACCGTCTCGAGGCTGAGTTTTCCGGCCTCGACCTTAGAGAAATCGAGGATATCGTTGATCACGGCGAGCAAGGAATCCGCCGACACTTTCACCATCTCCAGGTACTCGCGCTGTTCCGCGCTCAATTCAGTGCCGAGGGCAAGCTCCGTCATGCCGATGATGCCGTTCATCGGCGTGCGAATTTCGTGGCTCATGTTGGCGAGGAACTCGCTCTTGGCGATATTGGCGGCCTCGGCGGCCTCCTTGGCATGGCTCAACTGCTCTTCGGCCTCGATGCGCTCGGTGATGTCGACGGCGATGCCGCCAAGAAAGCGGCGCCCGCGCGCATCGGCCAGTGGGAACCTGCAAGTGAGCCAGTGCCGCAACCCGCCGTCCGGCATTGGCACGGTCTCGATCAACTCGGTCGCGGAACCCGACGCGAGCGCGGCGGATTCATGTTCGCGCAACGCTAGCGCCACGTCTTGGGGCATAATGTCGAAGCTCGTCTTCCCTTGCGCCTCCCCCATGCTCATTTTGAACAGGCGCTCAAACAGCCTGTTGACGTAGACGTAGCGTCCGTCGGCGTCCTTCACAGATGCGACAAGAGGACTGTTGTCCATAAAGGCTCGGAACCGCTCGTCGCTTTGGCGGAGCGCCTCCTCGGATCTCTTGCGCTCCGTGATATCGCGGATCAGCGCTAAGGCTTCGTCATCGCCGCTAACCGCGATCCTGGCCTCATAGCAGCGGCGCGCGCCCGATCTCGACGACAGTTGATATTCGAAGGTGTGGACGTCTTTGGAGTCGACGGCGTATTCCAGCGCCTGACTCGCGGCCGCGGCAACGTCCGCCGGGAGCAGGTCGGCAATGGTCTTTTGAATATAGGACCCGGGGCCTGCCGGTCCCCGGGCCTTTGCTTCCTTGAAATCGAGAACGATGCCGCCGCGGCTAAGCCGGAACATCGCGTCCGGAATTGCATCCAGGAGCGCGCGGTGGCTAGCTTCGGTCCGCCGCAGTTGAACATTGCTCTTGGAGAGCTCGACGGTGCGCTCCTGGACGCGCTGCTCGAGCCCTTCGTTCGCCGCATTGAGCGCGCGCGCCGACCTTCGAAGTCTAACCAGGACGTACGCGATGGCTCCCAGCAAGGTGATGGATAACAGATACAGGAAGACGCGGTAGGTGTCGGCGGTCTTCAGCGCCCGATCAAAGTCAGAGTTATGGATCCTGTAAAGCGCCTCGGCGCGCTCCTGAGTGGGCAAGTTGGTCAAGTCTTGAATCAGGAGGTCGACTTCAGACTTGTATTTGAGGATCGCCCGCGCATGGGCGATCAAAGGGCTGAGGTTGTAATTGCCCCGAGCGGCAGGGCTGCCCTTCAACAACGCATCAATGCGGGCGTGTATTTGGTCGCCGCGCTCGCTGCCGGAGTTGAGATTGTAAATCAACACATTCCGGAGGAGTTCGTTAAGCCTCGCGGCGAGAAGTCGGTCGCCGCGCGTTCGAGTCGCTCGCTCGGCGATCTCCGCGGTGAGGAGTGGGAAATAGCGCAGCGAATTCTTCAGGATCGCGTTCTGTGACTTGAATCTCTCGATTAGCTTCTCTTTATCAGCCGAGATGGCGGCATAAGAATGGAGCGACTCGGTCAGCTCGACGCTGGCTTCGTTGCTTGAGGCGGCCAGTTCCTTTAGGCTGCGCTGCAGCCCTTCTTCTTCCGCGATCTCGCTGACAAATGGGTCATAGTAAGTGAGCAGGCTATATCTCGATTTCAGCAGGTCTTGATTGACTGTCGCGTCGAGTTCCTTCAGTCGGCGCAGGTTGGCGTTGAAGCGGTCGTGCGCGCCGTAATCTATTGCTTGTATCTTCAGCAACAGAAAGACCAGCGCCAGCACGGCCGCCACAATGATGCACACGTTGCGCAGTAGACCCATGACTATTCGGTTTCGCGCTCCCCGGTCAGAGTGTTTAGAAAGCTCACCAACAGGGCGACCTCGTCGCGCGATAGGTGGCGGCCCAATTGATATTCACCCATGACTTCGACCGCATCCTCGAGCCTGGTCATCGATCCGTCATGAAAGTAGGGAGCGGTCAACGCAACATTGCGGAGACTTGGCACCTTGAACACATAGCGATCGTTTGGGTCCCCGGTGACGTTGAGACGTCCAAGATCAGCCCTGGTGATATTGCCGCGGTCGGCAAAGTAATCAGCCATGACGCCGAAAGTCTGAAACATATTGCCGCCGATGTTGACGCCCTGGTGGCAGCTCGCGCAGCCATAGGACTTGAAGATCTGATAACCTTGCTTTTCCGCATTGGTCAGGGCGCCGTCGTCGCCGCGGAGATAGCGGTCGAACCGCGCGTTCGGAGTGGACAAGGAACGCTCAAACGCCGCGATCGCGTCTTTGATGTTTCCCGCGTTAATGCCGTCCGCGTAAATCGAATTGAACGCCGCCGGGTAGTCGGGCGCGGCTCGGAGCTTGGCGATCACCTCTGACCATGTCGAACCCATCTCACTGGCATCTTGCACCGGGCCATCGATTTGGTCTTCGAGGGTCGCGGCGCGGCCATCCCAGAACTGCTTGAAATTGAACCCGCTATTGAACACCGTCGGCGCGTTGACGGCGCCAACCGCGCTGTTTACACCGATCGAGAAGGTGCGCCGATCGACGCCGCCCTGATCGAGACTGTGACAACTAACGCAGGATATCGTGTTGTCGCGTGACAGCCGGGGATCCTCGAAGAGAGTCTTGCCCAGCACCGCCTTGTTGCGGTCAATTTCCGTGCGGAGCGGAATAGGCTGGATCGGTTCGTTCACGATCACCGCAGTGAACCCCGAGCCGCTGATTTGACCGTCGCTCGGCGTGGCCCCAAAGCGCCCCCATGCGGTGATAGCTAAAGGGATGGCCAGGAGGCCTGCGAGAATGTAATAGCGCTTCATTGCCAGTCATGCTCCGCCCAAGTCTTAGCTCCAGGGGTCCTTCCCGAGCAAGGAGAGTGCCAGCGTTGGCGGGGCCACACACGCCACAAGGAAAGTTCATTTTTCGCGGAAACAGAGGTCCAGGAGAAAGAACGTGGAACTGGTGGGGAGAAACGCCACAGCGCCTGCGCCCAAGATTGAGGAATGGGAATCAGAGTTGGGCGAGACAGAATGGACGCGGGCATCGGAGGCGCCGCGCCGGTTAAACCGATACCGACCCCTCCACATTTTCCTGTCTCGGCGCGAAACCAGCGGCGACTGTGCAAAACGCGCTTGCTTCGTTGCAAGATGCCGCAGATCGGGCGTTCAGCCATAGGATAGAGGGAGAAGGCCGGATTCCGGACGAGAAGATCAGCGCCGAGCGTCCTTGTCAGGACGGCTGGCGCGCGCGCCCCGAGGAGATCCATGCAGCTCAAGCCGGAGGAACGACAAGGAGGTTTGCGGGCGCGCGAAAGGACGAATTTGGATTCCACCTCTAACTGGAAATAGGACTAAACGAAATGGTATACTTTAAAGAGGACGAATCTATCTGTAAGGAAGCAAACAGAATGACTATCCAAGGAAAGCGCGGCGCGGCGCCGGCAGTTCTGACTATCATGCTGTTCCTGGCGCTGGCCCCAGCCGCCCGGGCGCAGACGGAGCAGGGCTCAGCGATCGACATAATCCGTTACAAGATCAACGCGGACTTGTTGCCCGATTCGCACACTCTCAAAGCACAGACCGTCGTCACGTTTAAGACTCTCAAGCAGACCCAGTCCGCCGTGTTCGAGATGAACGGATCGCTTTCGATTTCGACCGTCAAGGGACCCGATGGCAAGCCTCTGCAGTTCATTCAAGACAAAGTCAACGAGAACAATGTAAAGATCAACCTGGAAAAGGTCTATCCGGCGGAGGCCGAGATCACCCTTGCGTTCGATTATGCCGGCCCGCTAGCCACGCCCGAGGGCGGACCGATCCCTGACACGCGGCTTGCGTACGTCGGACCCGAAGGCTCGTACCTTTACTATGCTTCGCGCTGGTTCCCGTTTCACGGATACGCCGCGGATCGCGCGCTCTCAGAGATCAGCCTTACGGTGCCCGGCAATTGGACGGTCGCCGGCCATAGCAGCAGTCCCGTGACGCCGGTTAAGAACAAGGATGGGCGCAAAACGTTCACCTTCGTTGAGAGCCAGCCGGTGTTGCCCGGGTCGTTTGCCGCCGGGCAGTTCATCACGCGCACGGTAAACTCAAACGGCATGCAGGTCGATCTTTACGCTTCGCCCGGCAGCGAGGCGCGGCTGCAGGAATTCGGGCAGGAGATCTCGCAGATCCTCCAGTTCTATAACACCAAGTTCGGTCCGTACGCGCTCGGTTCGCGCTTCGTGCTGGCGCAGGTTGACAACGACACCCTCGAAACATACAGCGGCGCCGGGATTACCTTCATGGCGCAGAAAGTGTTGGCGTCAGACAAACCGGTTCCGGTGGAAGAGCTGGCGCGCGAAGTCGCCTATCAGTGGTGGGGCCAGGCCGTAGGGCTGAAGCGCTTTGACGACGCGTGGCTGGCGCAGGGTCTAGCCGAGTACTCTTCGGTCCTTTATCGCGAGTCGCAGCAGAGCCCTGCCGAGTTCCACGGAACGCTTTCGGAGATCCTGGAGCAGGCCCTGGCCTTCGAGCAGGATGCGTCGATCGCGCGCGCCCCGGCGCAGCTCAACGACCAATCACCGGCGTACCGCTCAGTCGTCTTCTACAAGGGCGCCTATGTCTACCACATGATGCGGACGACGATCGGCGACGAGAAGTTCTTCAAGCTTCTGCAGACCTACTATTCGACAAATAAGGGCAAAAACTCGTCTATCGACGATTTTGAGGGACTCAGCGGCAAAGTTGCGGGATCAAGCCTGCGCGGCTTCTTCGCTCTCTGGGTCGATTCGACCGGGGTCCCAGAATTCAAGACCGACTATTCGATCCTGCGCACCAAAGAGGGCAAGTTCAAAGTGCGCGGCGCCGTGCGGCAAAACCTTGATTCGTTCCGCGGGCCGGTGGACGTGCAAGTCGAGGCCGAAGGCGGCCGCGAAGCGAAAACCACCCTCGACATGCGCGGCACCTCCGCCGACTTCGACGTCGAGACCGACGGCAAGCCGCTTGAGATCGTCGTCGATCCGGAAAATCGCTATTTGCGCATCTCGGATGCCTTGCGCACTTCCGTGGTGGTGCGGCGCGGCATTCAGCACATGCGGCGCGAAGAATACGCCGAAGCCGACGAGCAGTTCCACGCGGCGATCAAGCTCAACCCGCAATCCTCCTGGGCCTGGTATAACCTGGGCCTCCTCTACATTGAGCAGCGGAATTGGCAGAAGGCCAGGGAAGCATTCTCGTCAGCCCTCGATGGCGATCAACAGCCATCCTGGGTCGTAGTGTGGTCGTACATACACAAGGGCAACGCCTACGACGCCGACGACAACCGCGAGCGCGCCGTGGCTGAATACAAGAAAGCCGAACAGAATGGCGGCAACTACGATAACGCACAGCAAGCCGTGGCAAAGTACCTGGGCCAGCCGTACAAGAAGGATCGGGCAAGCAACTCGCCGACAAATTGAACGGCAATGCCGGGTCCAGGGGCGGGCCGAGACTGGAGCCCGGCAGTAAGCGGATAGGCGTAGCGAGGCTGGATTTTACTGCAGAAACCGGGACCGTCTCCCGGTTTTTCGCCCCGCATTGTGAGAGACTGGAACATTCTGGACGGAGTGGTGTCTAAGTACAGCGACAAGTGAGGTGCAGGGCTATTGCCCGTTTCGCCTGTAGCTAGTACGGCGCTCGGCTTTACGGCGAGCGAGCAATAGCCCACTCCGGTCACCGATTAAGGAACAGGAGCGCCGTCGATGTCAGCCGGAGATATGGCTACGCTGGAGCACACAACTCTCGCCCGGCTTGAGCTTGAGGCAAGGTCGCTAGGCCAACTTGCCGAGGGGCGGTTGATTGCCCGGCTGCACGCCCACGATCTGGATGCGTTCGAAGAACTGGTAGCGCATTTCGAACGCCCGGTCTATTCCCTATGTTTCCGCCTTCTGGCGGACGCGGAGGAAGCGCGGGACGCGGCGCAAGAGACCTTTCTCAAGGTGTATCGCGGCATGGGAGCCTTTCGCGGAGAGGCGGGCTTGAAGACATGGATCTATCGCATCGCGATAAATCAGGCCATGAACCAGCAACGCTGGTGGCGACGCCGCCACCGCGACGAGACCATATCGCTGGATCTGAGCCGCGGGGAGTCGGAGGCGACCCTTGCGAATCTGCTCCCAGGCCCAAGCCCATCGCCGGAGACCCTGGCGATAGCGGGCGAGCGAGAACGGCGCATCATGCAGGCCCTCAGCGAAGTAAAGCAGGAATTTCGCGTCGCCCTCATCCTGCGCGAAATTGAAGAGCTTTCGTACGAGGAGATCGCGGAAGCGCTGAAGATTTCTATTGGGACCGTAAAGTCCCGGATCGCGCGCGGGCGGGAGGAACTCCGCCGCCGCGTCAAGGATTTGATCTGAGTTCGAACCTGAGAGGTTGGGGCCGGCGCTGTTGGATAGCCCTCCCGCTGCTGATCGAACTCGCGAAGCGTGATGTTATGGAATGTATGAACTTCAAGCCAGCGGCGTCTAGTTATCTGGATCGCCAGCTTTCCGAAATCGAAGCAAACGTCTTTGAGGGACATCTGTCCATTTGCGCGGACTGCCGCGCTCACCTGGCGGAGACCGAAAGAGTCTCATTGATGCTCCGGCAGGCGGACCGACCCTCGGTGCCGCGCGAGTTGCGCAGCTACATAATGACAGAGGCGAAGCGCCGCTCGTCCGGCGAGGTCACCGTTGGGCGGCGCATATTTGAGTGGTTGTTGAAGCTCAATCCGCGGCCTGTCGGTTTTGCCGCCGGCGCGGCAGTATCAACCCTGTTGTTCGGCGTGCTCTTCTCAGTCGCCAAACCCATCCCGACCAACGCGGTTGCCAGCACGCAGGAAGTCGCGATATTCCCGGTCGTGAGCGGATCCGACCTGGAATTCCACATGTACAATGACTTGCCTCCGGATGCCGAGACGGACGAGGCAAATCATTATTATGAGTTGCCGCGGGTTCTCGACAACAGCTCGCTGGTGAGCTTTAGCCATATCGCTTACCAGAAGCCGGGCAACGAAGGAATGGCCGCCCTGGTGGAGATTGGCCTGGATGGCTCAGCGAAACTGGTCGACGTGCTGGCTGCGCCCAAGGACCCTTTCATGATTGAGCAACTCTGGTGGTCGCTGCACAACCGCGCCTTCCAGCCGGCCTCCGTCTCGGGCCGACCCGTTGCGACCAGAATTGTTCTGTTCGTAGAAAAAGTCGACGTGAGCGGATGAGAAGAGAAGGATGAAGGCGGAAGGATGAAGGATGAAACGGGGCGATAGTGTCTCCCCTCCTTCAACCTGCCTCGGAGCTCGCGCCCGTATCTTTTTAACTTTCCTGATAATTCTTTATCGCCATTATTCCGTTTTGTTGTTCGTTCGATTCATATCAGTCTTTCAATACTCTTAGTCTCTTAGAGCGCCTATAACCAATTAACCTGCCGGCAAGACAACGGCCTCTCCAAGTTGCGCGTTGACTATAGCGTGCGTGGGCGAGGTGCGCCTTGCCTGAACGGAGGAAGAGTATGTTCAACAAGCTAGTAGTGTCGACTTTGGACAGGCGCAAACCAAGGATTGCCAAGTTCTTCCTTGGAACGTCAATCATCTACCTGGGGGCGGTTTCGGCGGCTTTCGCCGTTTCAGTGCTGATCTCCAATCCCAAGCTGGCTGACTCAGGGATTCGGCTCAGTACACTCGTAGCGCCAGTCCCGCGCTCGCCAGACCCGCCGAGCCCCAACTCGGGTCCACGCCCGGGCGGGGCGCCGCCACAGGATCCCTATCATGTCGTGGACCTTGACGGCATTCAACGCAACGCTGGCGCTCAGCCCACAACTGCTCCGCCATTTCGAATTGTCCCTCCGGGAATCGGCTCGATCGATCCATCGCGAGGGGATTTTGGCGGGCCGGGCGGCGGCCCTTCTGGAGGGGGAGACGCCCTCCTTGGACCCGGGGAAGGCAGAGTCGAGCCGCCTCCGCCGCCCGTTCACCGAGATCCGCCGCCAGAGCGCGTGCAGAACCAGCAGCCTCTCAAGTTGATTTCCAGCGTGCTGCAGGGCAAGGCAATTGAACGCCGCACGCCTGCCTATCCGCCTCTCGCGAAGGCGACACGCGTGGGGGGCTCGGTCTCGGTGGAAGTAGTGATTTCGCCCGAGGGCGTCGTGGAATCCGCCCGAGCGGTCGGAGGCGGACATCCCCTGCTCATCAGAGCCGCGGAAGAGGCCGCGCGTGGCTGGCGTTTTCAGTCGACAAAGTTGAATGGGACGGCAGTGCGCGTTACCGGAGTCATCACGTTTGTCTTTAGGCTCGACAACTGAGCCTACAGAACTCTAGGAGGGAGCGGGCCGGAGCAACCCAAATTCTATGGCATACTGACTCCGGCCCGCTTATACCGCAAGCGACTTCTAAATCTGGCGCAAACCCCGCTCTACGCGATTTTGGTTTGAGGCTCTAAGCGGATACTCATTCTCTGGGGAATCGAAACTGCGGGGAGCCTTAGCACAATAGAGGTCTGAAAGGGGGCCTGACCCCGCGAGCCGATAAACTTGCGTTATGTCGTTAGCCCGGTTCCAGTCCCTGACCCCTCAATCGTCGACTTTCAAAACGGCAAGGAAGGCTTCTTGAGGTATCTCCACCCGCCCGACTCGCTTCATCCGCTTCTTGCCCTCTTTCTGTTTCTCGAGCAGCTTGCGTTTGCGCGTGATGTCGCCGCCGTAGCACTTGGCCAAAACATTCTTGCCGAGCGCCTTGACGGTCTCCCGCGCGATTACCTTGCTGCCGACCGCCGCCTGGATGGGCACTTCGAAGAGCTGGCGCGGAATGAGTTTGCGCATCTTTTCCACCAGGCTGCGCCCGCGCGCATAAGCGAATTCGCGGTGAACAATTAAGGAGAGCGCATCGACTGGCTCTTCGGCAACCAGGATATCAAGTTTGACTAGATCCCCTTTGCGATAGCCGATCAGGTCGTAATCAAACGAGGCATACCCGCGCGACGCCGATTTGAGCTTGTCGTAAAAGTCGAACATGATTTCCGCCAGCGGCAGCTCATAGGTGAGCAACACGCGCTTCGGCGCGGGATACTCGAAGCCCAACTGCGTGCCGCGCTTCTCCTCGAGCAGGGCAAAGAGCGGGCCGACGTAATCGTCGCGGCTCATGATCATGGCGCGGATCATTGGCTCTTCGATCAAAGCGATCTTGCCGGGATCGGGCAGCTTCGAGGGGTTATCGATTTCCAGCACCTCGCCCGCCGTCGTGGTCACCTGGTAGCGCACGTTGGGCGCCGTCGTGATCAACTCGAGATCGAATTCACGCTCCAGGCGCTCCTGAACGATCTCCATGTGCAAGAGCCCAAGGAAGCCGCAACGGAACCCGAATCCAAGCGCGGCGGATGCTTCAGGCTCATAAAAGAACGACGAATCGTTCAGGCGTAACTTGTCGAGCGCATCGCGCAGCTCTTCATAGCGGTTCGATTCGATCGGATAGAGTCCCGCAAAAACCATTGGTTTGATGCGCTTGAAGCCGGGAAAAGGCGTCAGCGTGGGCCGCGCGGCTTCGGTTACGGTATCGCCGATCTCGACGTCGGCGACCGTCTTGATTGAAGCAGTAAAGAAGCCGACCTCCCCGGCGGAAAGCTGTTCGATCTCGCGCGGCTTCGGAGTCAATACGCCAAGCGCGTCCACCTGATATTCCTTCTCGGCATCCATCAGACGCACTCGCATACCGGGCCGGATCAGGCCGTCGATCACGCGCATCAATACGACTACGCCGCGATAGCTGTCGAACCACGAATCGAAAATCAGCGCCTTGAGCGGCGCGTCGAAATCGCCGGCGGGAGGCGGAATCTCGCGCACGATCGCCTCAAGCACCTCATCAATGCCGACGCCCATCTTCGCCGAGATCATAAGCGCGTTGGCGGTATCAAGGCCGATGGTCTGTTCGATCTCTTCGCGGACGCGCTCCGGTTCGGCCCCCGGCAGATCGATCTTGTTGATGACGGGGATCAGATGCAGATTGTGGTCGAGAGCGAGGTAGGTGTTGGCCAGCGTCTGCGCTTCGACTCCCTGGGAGGCATCGACGACGAGCAGCGCCCCGTCACAGGCGGAAAGCGAGCGGGACACCTCATATGAAAAATCAACGTGACCCGGAGTGTCGATCAGATTGAGGAGGTACTGAACGCCATCACGCCCCTTGTAGTTCAGCCTGACGGCGTGGGCCTTTATCGTGATCCCGCGCTCGCGCTCGAGATCCATCGCGTCGAGCACTTGCTCGCTCATCTCGCGGACGGAAAGGGCTCCCGTCGATTCAAGCAAACGATCTGCGAGCGTGCTCTTGCCGTGGTCAATATGGGCGATGATCGAAAAGTTTCGTATCTGTAAGCGATCAACCATTACAACTCAGACTTTAGCTTCCAATTCGAGCGCATCGCCCCGAACCCCGAGGAACTAGATTACCAGTCTCGAATCTAAAACCCAAAACAAAGTCAGCGGGCCTGATCGCGCGCAAGCAACGCGGCGCCGATCATGCCGGCCGACGGGCCAAGCTTTGCGATTACGATCTCGCAGCTATTGAACGATGGCGGGAAGGCGCGCCGGCGAGTCTCTTTGGTGGTGGGCTTCAAGATCAGGTCGCCTGCCTCCATGACGCCGCCGCCCATGACGATCATTTCGACATTGAGCAGGTTGATCACCGCGGCGATGGCGATGCCCAGGAACATCCCGGTGCGTTCCATCATTACTTGGGCCATCTCGTCGCCCTCGCGCGCCGCGCGTGCGATATCTTCGGCCGTGAATTCGCGATCACGCGGGATCGCCAGGCGCGACAGCGAGCTGGTGCGGTCGCGGTAGAGCCGTTCTCGCGTGCGCCGAACGATGTTCGGGCCTGAGGCAATCGTTTCAAGGCATCCGATATTGCCACAGCCGCATTCGATGCCTTCGGGATCGATGGTCATGTGGCCGAACTCCCCGGCAAATCCCATCGCGCCGCGGTAAATCTCGCCGTTGATAATGAGCCCCGCTCCGATTCCGGTGCCGAGCGTGATGAAAAAGACGTCGCGGCGGTTTCGCGCGGCGCCCGCCTGGAGCTCTGCGTAGGCCGCCGAGTTCGCATCGTTGTCCAGTATCACCGGCAGGCCAGTTAGGCGCGCTAATTCGCCGGTTACATCTATCTCAGCGAGCGGCGGGAGGTTAGGCATGAATTCGATGCGGTGCGTTTTGCGGTTCACTAACCCGGGGATGCCGATTCCAATCCCTGCCGCGCGCCCGCCGGCGTGCTTGTCCTCACGGAGAGTCTGGACCGCCTCGATGATCTGCTGGAATAGCCGTTCCGCCGACTGTTGTTCCGAATCAACCCGCAGGTCGCGCAGCAACTCGCCGCGGGAGCTGACAAGCGCTCCTTTGAGGGTTGTCCCGCCAAGGTCAATTCCAATAAACACGGGGTCGTGGCCGGTCGTCATATCGCATCCTCATTATTCTCGGGCATCGCCTCGGGAGGAACCGCTCCCGACAAGTAGCGCCGAGATTAGCCGCTATGCGCGCGTCCCGACAAAGCCGACGAAGCGCCCTTCCCTACTCAGCCGAAGAATGGAAGACAAGCTGAATGCTTCAGAATAACAAACGGTCCGACCATGTGTCAATTTTCCCATGTCCTCCAGACGGCCGTTGAGGCTTTGCGTTCAACAGTTAGCAGTTCTCACCAAAGTGCGCTACAATCCCTCTCCCTTTCGGTCGTTCGCCGCGCTTCGGTTGCCTTGCCTAAGCGCGCGGCTGGTGGACGAGAGCGCCCCTTAGGCCGCTGAGTCGGCGGTTGTGCGGGTTGAGCCGTGTCCGTGGAGGCGAGGGGCTCCGACCGGATAAAAGGCGCCGGATCGGCGATTTGATGACTGCAAGATGGAAGAACTGCTGCGAAGATACGGGTTGTGGGCGGTCTTTTTCGGCACGATGATCGAAGGAGACGTGACGCTCCTCCTATCCGGCGTGCTGGCCCGAGCCGGGGTCTTCCCTTTTGAAGAGGCGCTTCTCGTAGGGGCGGCCGGTGGATTCGTTGGCGATTCGCTCAGCTATATGCTTGGTGTTCGCTTTCGCGGCCGCGCCAGTAGTCTGGGCTTCTTTGTCCGGGCTCGTCCGCGCATCGAAAAGCTCATGCGCAAGTTCGGCGTGCTATCGGTCTTCATTGTCAAGTACGTCTACGGGTTGCGCACCGCAAGCGCTGTCTTCTGGGGATTGGCGCACTTCGGCTACTTGAAGTTTGCCGTTCTGACGCTGGCGAGCTGCGCCGTTTGGGTTGGGGTCCTATGCGGCCTCGGCTATACGTTTGCCACCGGAATCGCCAAGCTCATCGGGGACATCCACTCGATCGAAATTGTACTCCTCGCCACCCTCATCGTCATCGTCACAGTGTATGTGATTTCCCGTTTCGAGCGGCGGGTCATCGAGGACGATAAAGAGTTCTTCGCCAGTGAAGAAGAAGAGTAGAGATCGAGAGACTCGTCCGCGGGCTCACAGAGGGAAAAGCGCTCCGGTCGAGAAAACCGGCCGGGCCTCGCCTTTCGTATTCTCTTCGCGCCCCTTGCGCGCAGGCCCTTATGATTTCTGAGACGATTTCTCACTATAAAGTGCTCGACAAGCTGGGAAGCGGCGGCATGGGAGAGGTTTACCGGGCCAGGGACACCAGGCTTGGCCGTTCGGTGGCGTTGAAGTTCCTGCCCGCCTGCTGCCAATATGATCCACAGCGGCGGGCCAGTTTTATGCTCGAGGCCCGCGCCGCCTCCGCGCTGCGCTCGCCAAACGTAGCAGCTATTTATGACATCGGCGAAGACCAGGGCGCGATGTTCATCGTGATGGAATGCGTCGAGGGCGAGTCGCTGGCGCAGAGGATCGAACGTGGATCGCTGGCGCCGGCGGCGGTCACTCACATAGGCGAGCAGATCGCGGCGGCGCTCGAAGAGGCGCACAGCCTGGGCATCGTCCACCGCGACATCAAGAGCTCGAATCTTATGATCGACGACCGAGGCTTGGTCAAAGTCCTGGATTTTGGCATCGCGCGTATTGTGGCGCAGGCCAGCCCGGACGGCGGCGACGAGGACGTAACCGTTGTGCTGGGGGAACAGACGCGCCCTGGGGCCATCACCGGCACGATCGCTTACATGTCGCCCGAGCAGGCGCTCGGGCGCGACGTCGACTTCCGCTCGGATATCTTCAGTCTCGGCGTCGTGCTGTACGAACTGTCAACCGGAAAGCGGCCGTTTGGCGGCGCAGCCGCGAACGAGATCATCGACAACATCCTCCATCAAGAGACGCCGGCCTTCGCGGGGCTCAATCGAGCCGTCGCCGCCGAGCTTGAGCGCATCACGCGCAAATGCCTGGAGAAGGATCGCGAGCGCCGCTATCAATCCGCTGCCGAATTGTTGGCGGACCTGCGAGAGGCGAAGCGGGACTCGGCCGCGGCCGCGATCACGGTTGACGGGCTGGAGCGCCAGAATCGAACGGCGCGGAGCGGCCGGCGCCGCAAAGTCGTCGACGCCATCGCGGTGTTGCCGCTTGCCAACGACAGCGGCGACAGCGATTTGGAGTATCTATGTGACGGCATTACCGAAGCGATCATCAACAACCTGGCGCAGCTCCCCAAGCTCCGCGTGATGGCGCGCAGCACGGTCTTTCATTACAAAGGCCAGAGCGCCGACCCTCGGGAGGTCGGGCGCGAACTTGCGGTTCGGGCCGTGCTCACGGGGCGAGTCCTGAGCCGCGGCGATCAGCTCGTCATCAAAGTCGAAATGGTGGACGCCGGCGACGGCTCGCACCTGTGGGGCGCCCAATACAATCGCAAGCCGGCCGACATCTTTGCCATCGAGGAGGAGATCTCCCGGGAGATCTCCGAGAATCTGCGGATCAAACTGACCGGCGCGCAGAAAAAGAACATGAGCCGCCGCCGCGCCGGGAACGCGCAAGCCTATCAAGACTATCTCAGAGGTCGTTTTCACTGGAACAAAAGGAGCGAAGAGGGGCTCAAACGGAGCATCGAATACTTTCAGAAGGCCATCGACAGCGACCCCGAATTCGCGTTGGCGTACGCCGGACTCGCGGACGCTTATATGGTCCTGGTGACGTACAACTCCTTAGCGCCGGCCCAGGGTTTTCCGAAAGCAAAGGCCGCTGCGGCGCGCGCCCTGGAGATGAACGAAGATCTGCCCGAGGCGCACACATCGCTGGCGTTCGTGCGATTTGGCTACGATTGGGATTGGGCGGGCGCAGCAAAAGAATTCAAGCGCGCTCTCGAGCTTGGCCCCGGGTGCGCCAACGCGCACCAGTGGAGCGCCCTCTTCCACGCCGCGATGGGCCGGTTCGACCAGGCGCTGAATGCAATCGAAAAGGCGCACGAGCTTGACCCCCTATCATTGCCGATCGCCACCAATAAGGGTTGGATCTTGTACCTGGCGCGCCGGTATGACGCCGCCATCGAACAATACCAGAAAGCGATTGAGCTTGATCCCAATTTCAGTCTTGCCCATCAGAGACTTGGGCAAGCTTACGAGCAGCGGCGAATGTACGAAAAAGCGCGCGCGGAGTACAAGGAGTCTGGGGCCCTTGTCGGCGAACGGAACGAGACCGTGGCGTCACGCGGCTTTCTCTTTGGCCTCTCAGGAGATCGCGAGCGCGCCGAAGCGACTCTCAACGAGCTAAGAAATCGGTCCGCGCACACGTTCGTGCCGGCCTATCTTTTTGCTCGGGTTTATATGGGCCTGGGTGACAACGATCGGGCTTTCGAGTGGCTGGAGAAGGCTTGCGAGGAACGCTACGGACTGCTGACCTACCTTAGAGTCGAACCCGCATTCGATTCCTTGCGCGAGGATCCCAGGCTAGAGGAACTCGCTGCGCGCGTGGGACTGCCGGGAGGATGAAGGATGAAGGCAGAGGGACGAGAAGGGACGCCAACAGCCTCGTTCCTAGCCTGTCCCCGTGTCCACTATGCCGACCCCTGTCCCCTGTAACCTGTCCCTTGTAACCTGTCCCCTGTAACCTACTACTACTTGATGAAGTCGCGAATGTAGCCGTCCACAAGCTCGGGTTTCTCGTGGATGACCCAGTGCGTGCCGTCGGGGATGCGCTTTACGGTCAGGTTGGGCACATACTTATCCAAACCTTCGAGATTGCCAGTCAGCAAGGCCGTGTCCTTCTCGCCCCAGATCACCAGCGTCGGGACCTTCACTTCAAGCGAGGGAACGCCAGCGACGAAGCTCGCGGCCTCCTTGTCTCCGGTTGGCGGGCCGACACGAGCGGCGCGGTAATAGTTCAGGCCGCCGGTGAGCGCGCCCGGCTGCGACCATGCCTCAATGTATGCCTTCTTGTCGTCGTCGGTGAAGAAACCTTGTTTGAGTCCCTCGCCAAGGACAACCTGGACCAGTTGAGCGTAGTTGTTGGCGGAAAGCATCTGCTCGGCCTGTGCGGAACGGAAAAACAGCATGTACTGGCTGGCTTTTTGCTGCGCAGGGTTTTGGCTCAACTCGCGCTGAAAGATTCCCGGGTGCGGAGCGTTTATGATAATCAGTTTCTCAAGACACTCGGGATGGGCGATGCCAAAGGCCCAGGCGATGGCGCCGCCCCAATCGTGCGCCACCAGGATGAACTTCTTGTGCCCAAGCTTCTCCGCCAGCGCGCGCAAATCTTCGACCATATATTTGACCTGGTACTGGTCGAGATCGGCAGGCTTGGACGACAGATTGTATCCCCGCATGTCGGGCGCCACCGCCTGGTAGTCGCGGCCGAACTCGGCGAGCTGGTGTTTCCATTCATACCAGAACTCAGGGAAGCCATGCACAAACATGATGAGCTTCCCCTTCCCGGCGGTCACGTAATGCAGGCGGACTCCATTCACGTCAGCGTATTCATCTTTGAACATAGGCGCCTTCGTTCGGTCCTCTTTGATGTATGCCGTTTTCTTTGCCGCGCTATGTGGGCGGCCATCGACGGCGCCAGTCACCGCCACTAACAGCATCGCGGCGCTGGCAACGGAGCTGAGCACGCGCGGGTTCCCAAGCTTGAGCATGTTTGCCTCATGAGCCGTCAGACGGACGGCATGCGATCACTTCTTGCGCTGCGGATGCAAGTACTCCTGCGGCGGCCCCTCATAGATGGCGTGGCAGCGTTGGCAACGATGCAGAGTGTTGCCGGGCGCGGCCTTCTGCAAAACCTCGGGCGGGGCGGTGGACCACTGCTTAACATGGCCAGCGCAATTCTGCCCTTTTTCATCCTTGACCGTGCAGACGGTCTGTCCCGCCGCTAAAGGCAGGTACGAGCCCTTCTGCTGGGTCGGGGGTTGTATCTCTCGAGATTTGATGTCAAGGCCAGCCTCGGCCATTATCCACACCCTCCGAAGAAAGACTAACTCGCCGAAATCTTATTGGAAAACCAGGGCGCCGGTCAAATAGGAGAGGCGGGTCGTAAACGTCTCGAGCCCGCCTTTCGGGGACTCGGTAAACTGGTAAATCCGGGCGCATTGCCAAAGCTTGTCGCCGTGCTGTAGTCTGGAAACTCGCAAGCGATTCGCATAGGCAAGGGGCAGCAACACCGAGGCGTGCGCAAACGCTGGTGACGCGGTGAATCGCAAAGGCGTCAATTACGATGTCCATGACGGGTGAAGAATTCACAGCAGCGCTGGGCGATGATATTAGCCGCGCCATCACCCGCCTGGGGCAGTTAAGCGCTGCAGGCGCGGTTCCAGATGATCTCGACGTGTCCCGGCTCCTCTTGGTGGCGCTCAAGAATGAACTTGAAGCGGCGGAAATTGCGGCGCTCTGGATGGCGACGACTCCCGAGCTTGAGGTCAAGCTCGCCCTGGCGCGCCAGGCGGGCGATGAAGCCCGGCATTATCGGCTGATCTTGGACCGCCTTCGCGAGCTTGGCGTCGAAGTCGAAGAGATCGATCCGAGCAAGGACCCCTACTCGCCGATGTTCCATCATCTCCGTCAGTTGCAGGGGACGGCCGCGCGGGTCGCCGCCGGACAGTTCGCTCGCGAAGGCATTGCGCTTGTCCGCAATCAGTGCTTTATAGAGTTTTGCGAAATGCGCGGCGACGCGCGCACCGCCGCATTATATCGCGACCAGATTCAGCCCGATGAACAGCATCATCACGAACTGGGCCGCCGGTTGTTGGCGCGTTTCGCCGGGGGCGCGGAGGAGCAGCGCAGTGCGCGCGCAGCCGCCGAGCGCACGCTCGAACTTGCCGAAGAGATCCAGGAAATGGCGCGCCTGCGAGCCGGAATATGCCGCGCCCCCGGGTGCTGAAAAGAGATTTGTATTTACTCCATGGCCGGGTGTGGATAACATGAGTTCGTGGACGCTGTGAGCGATCAGTGCGCCGCGACGGTTTAACGCTGACCTGGCGCGGACGGGGGCCGTTCAGAGAGGTGGCTCGGCCCTAAGGCAGTAGCTGGTCGTGTTTGAAGGCAGTGGGCAGCCAGGCGGCTTTCTGCTCTTTTCCTTCAGGGCGCTCTTTGTTCTGGTCGCGCGACCAGGCGCGCCCACCTCACCGAGGCGTGCGGTCCCTTCCCCCATCGTGTGCGCCAGCCCCGCGGCGCGCCCTTGCCCCTGCGGCGTGTTGCTATCCGGGATAAAGAATGTCGCGGTTATCAAAAGGCGATATACTAGACCGCGTCGCCAGCAGTGAGAGCCTTCGCGGCGTCAACCTCGTCCGAGCCGACCTCTCGGCCATGGAGTTGGCGCGCGTTGATCTTTCTGGAGCCAACCTCAGAATGGCCGATCTGAGCAACGCCGACCTCAAGGAGGCGCGGCTCACCGGCTGTTTCCTGAGCGGGGCGATCCTCAGCGAGGCGAGCCTGGTCGGCGCGAACATGGTCGAATCCAGCATGATTGGCGCAATTTTGCGTAGCGCCGATCTGAGCCGCGCTGACCTCAGCGGCGCCGATCTGACCGGCGCCAACCTCCAGGGCGCCGAACTCGTGGGCGCCTACCTCGTCGGCACCTATCTCAATGAAACCGATCTCGGCGGAGCGGACCTCTCCGGCGCATATATTCGCATGGCCCAGATGTCGGGCAGCAATCTGATGGGCGCAATACTGGAGAACGCCGACTTCTCCAACTCCGACCTGTCCAGCGTGAATCTCGATGAAAGCTCGTTGATTGGCGCGAACCTGACGAGCGCGAACCTGTCCGCCAGCACCATGCAGAACTGCAACCTCCGAGGAGCCGACCTCAGCGGCGCGGATCTGAGCGCTTGCAACCTTACCGGCGCCAAGCTCGCCGACATCAAATTCACGGGCGCCAAACTCGACGATGCGTGGGCCGAATGGGTCGACGTCGGAATCGGCAACGATGAGAATCGCAAATCCCTCGAAGAGGTGTTCCTCGGAATCGTCGGCAGACCGATCGCGCAAGTGTTGGTCGAAGGCCGCGTCGGCGACGATATTTGGGCCGTGATCCTCGCGCACCTATGCGAGTTCCAGATCACCCACCCGAACCATGCCGATGTGCGCCTCAAGGCAATTCATCAAGGTATGGGTTCTTCAGCGCTCTACCTCGAGGCCGACCACGAACTCAGCCTCGGGACTTACTTGGCCGAGCTTGCCGATATTCTCGGCAAAGGCGCCTTGGAGCTTTACGAAAAGGTCGGCGCCGCGGTTGCTAGCTACGGCGGCCGCAACGGTAATTCGGGCGGCGACTCCTGGAGTCCGCTGTCGGTTCCAACGCTGCCATCTGATCGCACGCGGAAGCAGCCCTCCACCCTGCAGTTTCCACTTGGCCACACTACGGTGGCGCGCGTTGAAGAGCTGCAACGCACGCCCTTCTG
>Ga0207156_10015_pt1 | contig 42695 bp, 50 predicted proteins | sample Alteio_BWMinHeat_24_FD_153514 | JGI IMG/M metagenome (GOLD analysis project Ga0207156, IMG submission 153514) | Enriched cells from forest soil in Barre Woods Harvard Forest LTER site, Petersham, Massachusetts, United States -... | ecosystem: Environmental > Terrestrial > Soil > Temperate forest >...
TTTTTCATAGAGATCTTCAAAATCACCATATTGATAGAGTAATGTGCCAGCTGGTCGTTTACATACATCAGTTGCAAGAGCGGGAATACCAAAAAAGAGTGCCTCTTCTATACTTATCCCATAACTATCATAGAGTGTGGGACGAATAAAAAGATTACAATATTCAAATAAGGGCCATAATTCTTTTTGTTCTTCAAAAAAGTATACTGCATGTTCAAGATTATTATTTTTAATAAAACTTATGAGTTTTTCAAAATATGATAGGTTTCCTCGGTGCCCCAGAGCAATACACAAGCCTATGTTGGGAAATAAATGCTGTAACTTTTGTAACAACCGTAGAGAGTCTAGAATTCCGTACACATCATGCCCAGCAGGTGTAAGAAGTGCCTGTGCTGCATTCATAAGTATACGGGGTGATTTTGTATTTAAAAACATGTGTAATTGTGGAGAATAAGAACTTATGAGTTCTTCTTTGTGCATAAGAACAGGTGGCAAAAAAGGTGACTCCAGTGCAGTTTCTTTAATAATTTTAATAGCATGTTTTTGATAGCTTGCATGCGTTGAAGTGCCGATAATAGTGTGTTTATTAATACGATGTATGCTATTTTTAAAAATAAATAGTTCAAGTTTCGATCGGCGATCTAAATGTTCACAATCATGATCTACAAGATGTAATGTTACGTTAAAAATTTTTGAATATATAAAAACAAGTAGCCATTCTATAATACTATTATAGAGCGTGTGATAATATATAAGCGTGAACTTATTTTTATATAAGCATGTAATAAGATTACACCAGCGTTGGAGACGAGAAATATATGCACTCGCATCAAAAATTATTACGATATTATCTTGGTTTCTTAGTTTTTCTTGTATGCGTTTTATATGTACAGCAACACCTCCATATGGTGGTGGTACTGGGCCGCATATAATAATTTTTTTATTGTAAATAGTGTCAGAATAGAGATGCTTCATATATTTTCCTATGCGCTACTATACACATTTATAGAAAATTAAACAAAAACATGATATATATAAGAGTTAGTTTTAGGTTGAAACACAATATAAAATGGAAATAAAAAAAATTCTTAACACACAATTAATTCTTTATATGCTCGTGGGTGCTGCGGCAACTGGTGTTGATACAGCACTTTTTGCATTATTAATCTATTATTATGCATTCGATTACCGGTTAGCGCTTATGATAGCTTTTTCTATCGGGGTGCTTATTAATTTTATTTTATGCGATATGTATATTTTTGATCGCGGTTCACGATCATTTTTTTTTGCCTGTATGCGCCATTATGGTGCAAGTTTAACAGGGCTTTTTCTTAATCAGATTGGTATGATAATTTTAGTGAGCGGGTTTAAAATGAATTATCTTATTTTAGGACGCATTATTGTTGCAACATGTACATTTTTTGTTAACTTTTTGCTCATAAAAAAATTTGTTTTTTAATTATGTCAATCTTTTGCAGAATAAATTGGAAATTGCTTACATAATTTCATAACTTCTTTTTTAATTGCTGCAAGACGTTCGTTATTATCATGATGGCCAAGTGCATCATCAATAAACTGAACAATAAGGGCACATTCTTGTTGTCCCATGCCACGTGTTGTTATTGCAGGAGAACCTATACGTATGCCGCTGGTTATCCATGGCTTTTGTGGGTCACCGGGAATGCAACTTCTACTAATACTGATGCCCGCTTTTTCTAATGCAACTTCTGCGGCACGCCCTGTGATATTTTTGTTTCGTAAATCGACAATAAAAAGATGATTGTCGGTTCCACCAGTGACGATAGTATAATTTAAATTTTGAAAAAGCTGCGCAAGTGTTTTTGAATTTTCTACAACTTTTTTTTGATATTCTATAAAATCAGGCTGATGTGCCAGCTTAAAGCAGACTGCTTTTGCTGCTATAACATGCATTAATGGGCCACCTTGCGTTCCTGGAATAATTGCCCGATCAATCGCTTCTTTAAAATTTTGCTTTGATAATATAATTCCACCACGAGGCCCACGTAATGTTTTATGAGTAGTACTTGTTACGCAATCAGCAAATGGAATAGGGGATGGATGTACGCCTGCTGCTACAAGGCCTGCAATATGTGCCATATCTACCAACAATAATGCGCCAACTTCTTTGGCTATAGTATTAAATTTTTCAAAATCAATAATACGGGAATATGCCGAAGCACCTGCAATAATAAGTTTTGGTTGATGTGTTCGGGCAAGTTCCCTAATATTTTCATAATCTAAGAGACCTGTCTCCTGATTAACGCCATATTGGATTGTTTTATAAATGAGTCCAGAAAAGTTAACATTATGCCCATGAGTAAGATGTCCACCGGCGGCAAGGCTCATGCCAAGAATCGTATCTCCAGGTTTTATTAAAGCTGCATAGGCCGCCATATTGGCTTGTGACCCAGCATGGGGCTGGACATTGACATGTTCTGCTTTAAAAAGCTCTTTGCATCGTTCAATGGCAGTTGATTCTACACGATCGATAACTTCACAACCCCCATAATACCGTTTGCCAGAGTAACCTTCGGCATATTTATTGGTAAGAATTGATCCAGTGGCTTCTAATACAGCTTTACTCGTATAATTTTCAGAAGCGATAAGATTAAGCTCATGTTCTTCTCGTAATTCTTCTTCTTTAATAAGTTTTTCAATAAGGGGGTCTATGAGTGCAAGTGATGACATAATTTTAGCCCTTCACGAATTTTGAACTGGTAACAGTTAAGTTATCATATTTTAGTTGTATTGTAATTTAATTGCTTTTTTGTGTGGTATTTTTATAATTAAATGTTACGCGCATGTATTTTTAGTTTATTTTAAAGGTGTGTATGATTTCTGCATCTGAATTTAAAAAAGGATCTAAGCTTCTCTATAACGATGAGCCTTACATGGTTCTTGAATATGTTCATGTAAAGCCTGGAAAAGGCGGGGCTTTTATGAGAACTAAGATGAAGAATCTTATAACAGGGCTTGTGCATGAAGAAACGTTTAGATCTGAGGAAAAGTTTCCATCACCAGATTTAGAGCGGCGATCCATGGTATATCTTTACGAAGAAGATGGCTTATACCAGTTCATGGACCAAGAAAGCTATGAACAAATTGCTCTTAATAAAGATCAGCTTGCTGATGTTCTTGACTATTTAAAAGAACAGGCAGTGTACGATGTCTTATATTTTGGAGATCGTCCTATTGCGGTTACCGCACCGATCCATTTAGATCTTAAAGTTATAGATACTCCGCCTGGAGTACGAGGTGACACAGCTCAAGGTGGTGGTACTAAACCAGCTACGCTAGAAACTGGTTTAGTTTTACAGGTACCTCTTTTTGTTCAGGAAAATGATATTATTAAAGTTGATACTCGAGATGCACGCTATATTGAGCGGGTTAAGAAGTGAGGATTTCTATATGGTAAGGCCAGAAGATCAGATAGTGGAAACTTCTTCTGGAGAGAGTAAAGAAGAACTTGAGATTGATGTTGATACATTATCAAAGCGGGATGGGAGGATTTTTGTTTTCCATCTTTTGTATGCTATGGATGCATGTGAGTATCAGGTAAGCTTAGAATCTGTTGTTGATAATTTTTGTCGTGAATTTAAATATTGCCTCAAAAAAGACAGCCCATTATTTGTAGAAACTCAGGCTATTATTGATGAACGTGATACGCTTGATAATCATATTAAGCCATTATTAGATAACTGGCGTTTTGAGCGGCTCGGCGTATGTACACGCCTTATTATGCGCCTTGCACTCTGGGAAATATTACATACTGCCACTGATACTATTGTTATTATTAATGAAGCCATAGAGCTTGCAAAATGTTTTGCAGAAACGGATGCATATAAGTTTATTAATGGATTGTTAGATGAATGGGTCAAAAAGAATAAAAATTAAGAATAAGTTATTTTTGACGTTCATATGTAAGTAGATATGCGGTATTGAGTGCGCCATTGTTTTTACCCGATTTCAAAATATTTTTTATATCGGCTTCACTAAGATTTGTGACTCTTTTATCATTATAGAGAAAGCCGGATAATCTATCTTTGTCTTCATTAATTACAGCCGTTGTATAATGACCGCTATGAGGACTGTTCCCATCATGGAAAGCAATCCCTTTTAATGTATATTTTTCTCTGTAAGCATTAAAAGTTTGAAAAATATTTTCTACTTGTGCCCAGTTGTTTTCTTTGGCCATTTTTCCGCGCGGATATATATCAAATCGAGCATATGCTGGAATTTTTTCTAAATTTCTTTTTAAATACTTGTTCAAATTAAGAGTAGAGGGGATCTCTATTTTATCATTATTTTTATCATTATTTTTTCCTGAACTTCTATCCTTGAATCGCTTGAGTGTAACAAAGGCTATCTCAGGTTTGTTTAACATATTTCTTTTAACATCATGTTCAATATTTTCTTTGTGACAATGATCGCAGTTGAATAATTTTTGAGATTGGCCATAATAATTATCCAAGCAATCGTCAATTTTTTTGTGGCCCTCTATAGGCACTATAAATTGCGTCAGTTCTTCGATATTTCCTTGGGTTGGTGTATGGCATGAACTACATATTCTATAATCTCTTTCATGAAATTTGAATGGAGTTTTTAAATTTTCTTGCGGAGTTAATGCATTAAGCACACATCCGAGTGCTTCATCAATATCACCTTGTACATGAAAAGAAGGTATTTTCATTTGCTCAATCATTGCATTACAGAAATTCTTTGGATCTACTGGCCAATTATTTTTACTATTGGATATCTTGTGCAAAACTTCTCGGTAATTTAATACTATCGGATCTTTAAGTATTTCCTGATTATTTGTCAGATATCGATTGAGGCTTTTTATGTTCTTCAAAATTTGTATGAGTGAATTGAGATAACAGGTACTTCCTTGATTTACGAGTCCTGAAGACAAAGAATGATTTGAAAGTTTTAACTTTTTGGGAAGTACTTTATCATTAATTTGACTCGATTGCGAAGGCTCTACTTTAAAAGTTTGGTTTATTTTTGGCGCATCTGGTGAAATAATTGAGGCCAAGCCGATTTCTTGCTTTTGAGAAGGTGATGTGCTGACTTTTCTCTGGTTTTTAAAATAAGCGAGAGCGGTATAAAACGCAGTAAAGGGATTCTTCAAAAAAGCCAAATATGAGCCATTAAGCGGTACCGCTATATTTAAGCATAAAATGATAGTAAAAATTTTTGTAATAGCGCTTTTCATGATAATCATCGTACTATATTATTTAAAATTTAAGATATAGCTTCAGGTTAGTATGTAAAATTTTGCTTCTTTATATAGATATATATCTACTATATACTTTATAGTTTTTTGATTATTTGTCAATTTTTTACAAATTGACAAATAAAATAACATTCTAAGTGCTCTTAACTTGAGGATAATCAGGCCAATCTGTTTTGGAGAATTTTAGGGTAAATTTTGAATTTTTGGTTGCGGGGGCTGGATTTGAACCAGCGACCTTTGGGTTATGAGCCCAACGAGCTACCAGGCTGCTCTACCCCGCGATACATTTTAGATAGTTCATATTCTACGTTCTTTTTAACCATTGTCAATTAAAATACGCCTGAATTCATGTATTTACCGAATATATTGATAACCTGTGAATATGCTTTTTACTCTTATAAAATATTATGGAGAAGCTCATGGTTATACAGTTGTTATTATATTTATCTATGTTCATATTCAAGTGTGCATATTCTGTTACTCTTTTGACGCCAAAAGATAGTGGAAGATATGATTATTTTCAAATTGTTAGTCAGAAACCACAGATTGCGCTTAATATGGGGCGGTATCCAGTTGGATTTCCGCTTATTGGGCATTATGCGGAAATATATCAAATGCATAGCCGCCTTGCATTGATTGAACTCGATCAGCATAGAATTACTCAAGTTTTGCCATCAGTTGCTCAAAATAAGCTCGCAGGTCTTTTAGGAATTAATATTTCTGAACTTCAAGATAATTTAAATAAGAAAAATAGCGCCTTTAATACTATCATATGTGGCGGATATGAAATTAATTCTAATGCTTCATTTGCCTATGACAATTTAGTATATCATGCATGGCGTGGTGCAAAACATCTTGTTCCCGTTTCGCATGGTGCTACAATAAATTATTTTAATGAAAATATTTACATCGGAATTTTTGGTGCACAGGGTGTTTCTGTTACAGATTTAAAAATAAATGATTTTGTGTCGATTAATGTTAATTGGCATGATCCTTCAGCCATTTCTCCTGATAATGCCCACGTGGTATTTGATAAAAACCAAGATTTTATTTCATTTTGGGCAATTGCAGTAAGTATGGATAAGAATGACATCTCAATTACATTATTTTTAATTGCCCAATCGCCATTAGCTCAGGATCTTATTATGGAAATTTTAAAAAAATCACGTACTATTCGTGATGTGATGCAGGCAATTAACAGTATAAAAGAGTTTAATGTTCTCTATGATTGGATTACCATAGTAACAAAGGCAGTTACGCCAGTAACATCCGAACCCTCTAACCTGGGCACACTATTAAGTGACTTTTATCATGAATTAACGGCACTTGCAGCACTTATGTAAGATTCTATAATTACAACTGCGGCGGCGGTTTTTTGAGAATGGGAGATACTGACATGTATCTTGTATGGGTAGCTAGCAAAAATTGCCTGTGCTACTTGAAACTGGGGTGTGGGGTTGTAGACTATTTCACTTTGTTTACAGAGCGTTAAAAATGGAATTTTGAGTGAAAGTGGCGAGAGGGCTTTATAGAGAGCTTCCTTTGCAGCAAAACGTGCAGCAAAGCGTTCGCTACTTTTGGTGGGAATGGATAAACAGTATTCTATTTCTTGTTCTGAAAAGAGACGTGAAAGTTGTTTTTTGCTTTTAAATGCCCAATGTCGGCAGCGATCTATATCAACAAGATCGATACCAATACTAACCATGGTTCCGCTCAAATGTTTGATCTAATGATCGATACATAATTGCTTCTTGAACGTGAGTTTGATCAATAATATCTGAGCTTTCAAGATCTGCGATGGTACGGGCAACTTTAAGCAGTTTATGATACCCGCGCATACTTAAATGTAACCGTTCAAATGCTTTTTTTACTAAGACTTCTGCGCTTTCGGTTAATATACAATGTAGTTCAATTTCCGAAACACTCATATGGGCATTAAATCGCAAAGAGTGGGAAAATCGTTTGCGTTGTCTTTCAAGCGCGATTTCAACTTTTTCATACAATTGCGCTGAGCTTATAACTTTTTTTTGCCCAATAGTTTCATATTCGATGGCTTGAACAGGAACTTGAAGATCAATACGATCAACTAATGGTCCTGAAAGTTTATCAAGATATTTTGCAATATTTTGTGGGGAGCATGAGCAGCTTTTTTTCTTATCGCCTAAATATCCGCATGGACATGGGTTAAGTGCTGCAATTAACAAAAAAGATGCGGGAAATGTGAGCGATTGTTGGGCACGCGCCAAAGAAACTGTTTTATTTTCAAGTGGTTGGCGAAGCACTTCTAATGTTGATCGTTTAAATTCGGTCAGTTCATCAAGAAACAAAATACCATTATGCGCTAAACTTATTTCCCCCGGCTGAGGTATTGATCCACCCCCTACAAGACCTGCTTGACTTGTTGTATGATGAGGATTTCTAAAAGGGCGTTCAGTAATTAATGATCTATTTTCTAATTTGCCGCTGACTGAATAAATTTTACTTGTCTCCAAAATTTCATCAAATGTCATGGGGGGCATAATCGATGAAAGTCTTTGTGCAAGCATCGTTTTTCCAGAGCCTGGAGAACCAATAAAAAGAATATTATGCCTACCAGTTGCAGCAATTTGTAAGGCTCTCTTGCATTGCATTTGTCCTTTTACCTCTTCAAAATCAATCTCTCGAGGAGGCATTGAAGCATGAGGCAGACTCATGGGAGTTGGTTCAATAATTTTTTCTTTACGAATATGAGCAATAAGCTCAATTAAATGGGAAACTCCTATAACTTCTAAATTTTTTATGAGCGCAGCTTCTTGTGCATTATCCAGTGGTACAATAATTCGTGATTTATTCATACTATGAGCATCGTATGCGATGGGCAAAACTCCTTTGACAGGCTTGATGGCTCCATCAAGTGATAATTCACCTAGAAAAAGCGTTTTATTTAGAAAGTCTTGCGGCATATCAAGAATATGTGCTGCATGCAAAATTCCTAATGCTATGGGTAAATCAAAAAGAGTGCCCTCTTTTTTTAAATCAGCTGGCGCTAAATTTACGGTGATTTTTCTTTCAGGCAATTTAATGCCACAATTTTTGAGAGCAGTTTGAACTCGTTGTTTACTTTCTTTAATAGCAGCATCGGGTAATCCTACAATATTAAATTGAAGCATTCCAAATGAAAGATCAACTTCTACATCAACAGGATAAGCTTGGACTCCAATAGTGGTAGCAGAGTATATTTTTGTGTACATTAAAATCTTAAAATATATAAATTTTGAAAAATATTTTTATATAAAATAGTAACAGAAAATTTTAATTATGCAATTCTTTATCCATAACGAGAACTTGGCGCCAAGGTAGCCAAAATTTCCATTGCTCGCTATTATTAAGCCTTATAAATTATGAAGGGTTTTATACTATGAATGTACATCAAAAGTCTTTAACGCTACTGTTATGTAGCCTATCAAGATTGTATGGCAGTGAAATTATACAAGGGAATTATTCCGGTAAAGAAAAAACTTTTTCACATCCAGTGAGTGCATGTGGATATAGCGCGAAATCGAGTTTTTTGGTTGGTGCGTCAGAAATTCCAGATGATAAAAGTTTTTCATTATCTTTTTATATACCGAGTGGAAATAAATTTTCTCCAATGTGTGAAGAAAAAATTAAACTTGATGGTGTCGATGACCAAATAAATCCTTTATATGGCGCTTCGATACAACATATTGGAATGTTGGGTAGAAATCCTTTTATTGTTACCAAACAGGATCCTTCTATCATTTATTTTTTGCATGGTTATAAAACCAACCGTAATTCTCTGATTTCTTTTCCTGTGCTTGATGAATCTATTCAAAAATATCCTGTCATCAATATACAGGGAATTTTTTTTAGTGATGATCAAATAAGAGCCTTATATTTTGCTGCAATTGTTAAAAAAGAAAATTCTGCTTTTGGCAATGAAGGGTCTGCAATACTTATTGGTCATGTAAAAGAAGAGGTTGAAAGTAAAAATCTTGAAAATGCCAATGAAAATGAACTTGAGTTATCATCTCAAACTAAAATAACACTCGAGCATTCAAAAATTATTCCCCTGCTTAGAGAACCTGGATCTCATATGCATGAATATTGTTATATACATGTTGATGAGACATTGAAAACTGTTTATTACGGTTTTCAAATTCAGGCAGATAATAAAGACACAACCCGTGTTGTAGCATTGACTCAGACTTCTTTTATTGACGAAAAAAAATTTAAGAAATTATCACCAGACATTCAGAAAAGCATCACACAATTACCTACTTTTTTAGTTAAGCCAGTTATTAATGTTTCAGCAGTAGCAGGTGATTGTATTGTTGCTGCGCAGGGTTCTGGAGTATCAATCTCTTTGCATACCATAAAAACTATGCAAACAACAACGCGTCTCCATTATCTTATTGTAGCAGGGGGAAAGGGCACTCCATGCGAAACGAAAAGAAAAGTTTTTGCTTTACCTCTCATTAATGATTCTGATTCTGAGTATGTTGGTATGCTTGCAAAAAAAGATGCGGTTGCCCATACTATTTTTTCTGCAAAAAAACCATATTTTTTCTTAAGACGTATTATTGATGAGCCTGCTGTTAATCCTGGTGATTTATATCAGGAAACAGATACAGAAGCTCGAGTTGGGGGCTTTGAAGAGTTGCCAGGAGATATCGTAGATATGGCGATATACCGCGATGCTGTTTATGTGTCAGTTGCAAGCAATCCAGGCATTGTGTACCATTCTCAAGCATTATTTGATCAGGCCGGCCGCATTAAAGGCTGGACATCATGGCAGATAGCAGGAACATGCAATGAGCCGATACATAACATATTTATTGAAGGCCCAACGCATGAACTTTTTTACTGTACAGAATCTGACACCATAATGCGCAGCCGCTGGAATTATCCTGAAGCTCTTAATACTATTCTTAAAAAAAGATTTTTAGCTTTAGAAGCAGGTGTTACTGCGGTAAGCTTTATGCAACATAATAATACAGAATATATTCTTTTTGCTGGTGATAAGAAAATAGTTGGCGTGACATACCATAATGGTGAGCCGCAAGAACAATTTTTTCTTGATGGTTTGCAAGAACTCGGTACTATCACAACTTTCGCACAAGTCACCCCAGGCTTCGCCGCATCAAACGCTCATGGTGAGCTTGTCGAACCATGCAGCGAAAAAAAGCAGCTGCTTCACCCTTCGACTACGCTCAGGATGAGCGGGGGTGAATTGCCAGTTCTTTTTGTGGGAGGCCAGTATGGGCTTGGTGCACTCTTTTTTGATGGAGATAAGCCGTATGTTAAAAAAATATATAATTGCACACCAATAAAAAAAATTATACATACGCAGAATAAGTTATATATACTTACCAAAAATATGTTATATGCAAGTGATTTTGATATCGAGAATATCAATTTTATACCTCTTGCACGAGCATCATCTTTTTCTCAAGCAACTTTTTTTGAAGATTGTATCATATCAGGCCCGCTTGCAGTGCTTGCAACAAGTTCCGGCTTATATCGAAATTGTAACAATTCTGATATACAAACAATGCGCCAAGAAATGCAGTGGCAGCACATACCTCTTCCAGAGCACGTAGGCCCCGTTACTCAACTTTTTGCAATCAGTCCAACGGGTAATGAGTCTGATTGTGTATGTGCAGGTAATGGTGGAAATTTATATGTTCTTAATGCGCATCGCATTAATGATCAAGCACGCATTTACCGTTTTTCTCTTAAAAAAACAGATCGTGTTGAAGATGATACTCTTGTTCCTTTTAATGATTGTTTTGTTCGCAACAAGCCAACCTTTTTTATTAATGCTGGGAGTTATCGTTCAAAAATATATACTGATGGAGCTTTTTTCTTTTTATTGAATAATGCATATGCTCCTGCTGGGAAAACAGCATATGCGGAGCTGCTTAATCCAGTTATCTTAGGTACTGGTGTTCCTTTTGCAACGCGTGCAAGTTTAAAAATTATAGAAGATCTCAAATCTCGATCACTACACCATTTTTCTCGTAACCCTTTTAATGGAACGATGATCGCGGCAGGAGATTTTGGTGTTATGCTTCATGAATAACAAGGATTATGACGTGAAAACTTTTTCTCTAAAAATTTTTATTATAACGTTATTGGCATGGATTTATGTACTTGTTCCTGGTACGCCGCCGCTCAATCTTTTTAACCCCTATGATGTTTTATTAATCCCAAAACGTTGGCCGGATACTTTTTTGCAAATACAAGCAGGATATGAACGAGTAAACCATGCTCGGGCTTTTCAAGCTGATGATGATGAAAAATGTAACATGTGGCGTAAGCGAGGAGATGTGTTACAAGTCTGGCAAGATGAACAAAATGCATTGGCAGCAGTTAAAGGGATCAGTGACCTTGGATCTTTTGCACCTTTATTTGCTATTGATGATATTGGAACAGTAGGTCATATTACTCCTCGGGGCAAGCTTGAAGTAAATAATATTATGCTTTCTGCATGGTATCACATGTGCGGCCGTAATATCAGTTTTGCTGCTCATTTACCAATTATTGATGCGCAGCTTAAAAACGTAAGTTGGTGTGATAATTTTCCTGTGCCTGATGGATTTACTGCTCATGATTATGTAGAAGCATTACAATTGCTTGGCAACATGAATTTATGTGGATGGCATAGAAAGGGTATTGGAGATCTAGCGACACTTTTTTATTGGTTTGGTGACAACCCGCAGCCAAAAAAATATTTAAAAAATGTTCGCCTTGCTTTACGTGGTGGTCTTACCTTCCCGACGGGAAAAAAAGCTGGAGAACGTGACATGTTTGCTTTCCCTTTTGGAAATGATGCGGGTTTAGGAATTTTGGGAGCAGGATTTATCGAGTTATGGTTTACTCATCATATGCGTGGTTGTATTGATGGAGAATTTTTACAACTCTTTGGTTCAACACATCCACGACGCATTAAAACAGATTTTGCACAGACTGATCTTTTATTGTTAACGAAAATACCAAGCTATCGTGAATTTGGTTTTACGCAGCACTATACTATGTTTGTCGAAGCTGCCCACTTTTGGCGAGGGTTATCGGGCAAACTTGCATATCAATATACCAAACACCAACGCGACAAAGTATTTGTCTGCTCAGATCATTTTAGTCCACTTGTTATCAACTCAGCGGAAAGTTTAGATGAATTTACTATGCATCATATTATTGTAAATCTTTCATATAACTTTTATAAAGGGATTGAAACACGAATAAAGCCATACCTACAATTATTTTATAAGCATGGCTTTAATGGTAAACGAGCTATTCTTGTTGATTCTTTTACAGCGGTATTGAGCTGGAGTTTTTAATTATAACTTTGCATATTTAAATTTATAACAAGGATGTCCGTCGATCGATTGCCCACAAAGAGTGCATATTTTAGGATTTCTTTGCTGAAAATTATCTTGCTGTAATTTTAATAGCCGATAGTGAGCTACCATAGCTTTGCGCTGCCGGGCCCATTCGTTTCTATCATTCATAGACCTTATATCACATATATGAACAAATATGCTGCATGTGAGCATTATTTTTAAAAGAGTTTTCATCTGTTCTTTCAGAAAAGAAATTATAACTTTGCTTTCGAAGCAGGTTTTTTAGGATTTTTGATAGTTTCATTAATTGAATTAATCACATAGGGCTTCCAACCATATTTGAATATTTTATGTAGTTCAACAAGATATTCTTCCAGTTCTTTATTTGTAGAAGGAACTTGAATATGCTTTTGAAATATAATAAATAAAATTTCCGGTGCTGGCCCCGCTTGTTTATATGCCTCTTGTAAAGTTTTGGATGCTGACTTTACTTTATCTGTTGCTTGTAAAGCTTTTGGTGCTTGTCTTATTTGTTTGCTTGCATCTTGCCAAAATGTTTCATTATTGAAGCTAACGTCATTCTGACTTTTTAAGAATTCTACAAGTTCAGGTCTCTTTTTTAGTTTTTTATACATACTGCCCAATGCTTGGCTTTTGAGGACAGATTCTTCAGAAAGTGTAAATTTTTTCTTGCCTGTTATTCCTAAAAGATTTTTCATGAAATTTAATTTTTCAAATTCACCATCTTTAATTTTTTTAATTGGGTCGATGCATGCCAAACTACTTTTTATGCATACTAACATTATAAAAAAGATATATTTATAAGTCATATTAGATATTTCCTTAATTATAATGCTGATTTGATGAATTTTGAGTAATACTGAGTTGCACGATGTACAGTTGTAGTCGGCAAAAAGTGCAAGGGCGCAGCTTTCGGATTTGAAGCCGTTATAAATTGATTTTGGATGTAATTATTCCAGCCATAAACATAGACTCTATACATTTCATGAACAAAAAATCGTGATCCACGCACGGCTTTTTCTAACAATTGATGATTCCCTATGATGCTGTCAAAATTACGGACATGATCATTTTCCCAAAATACATTAGCATCTTCATTATTAAAATTTAAAAAAAAATTTATAAGATCAGCATTTTTTTTGACTTGAACATAAGCAAATTCGAGAAGACGTGCTTCATAAAAGTCGCAATCATTTAATGTTTCTTTAAGTTTCCTCTCACTATTACTTACTATTTTTGTGTGATCTTGTTTATCAGACCAGTTATTTCTTAGAATATATAATTTTACAAATTCACCTGGTTTAATGTGTTCATTGAGAAATGGACAATATTGTGCAGATGTTGAAAGAAAAAGAGTAAATAAGAAAAATAATTGTAGTTGCATGTTCATAAATTCTTCCTATAAAAAAATGAGCGGACAAAGTCCGCTCAATAGTGTCTTGATATTGTTATTATTCGCTGCAGCCACAAGGTGCTTCTGCCGGTGCGAGTGTTTTAACATATGCGCGCAAGCTTTCTGCTTCACTAGCATTAATAGAATTGTTATTTTCCATCTCATTAATTTTAGCAATTAAACTTTCGATAATTGCTGCAGAATCTTCACCTTGAGTAATACGTGCAGCATAACATTGCGCAAGTCCTTCTTGTGAAAAATTTGTTATTTCATGTGCATATGCAGAAAGTGAAACTAATAAAAGAAGTGAAAAAAAATATTTTTTCATAAATACGTCCTTACAAATAAAGAGATTATGTTGTTTTTTGTTTTCTTTAAATCTTTATCAATAGAATCTTGGCTTTTTCCTAATTGGCCCTGAAATACTATTCTTCTTGCTGATGGAACCCTTTTTGTACCTTTAGGAAAAAAGTGTCTTTCAGCGAATTCATTGAGCGAGAGGCTATGCTGGATATGATTTTTTTCTTTTTCAGGTAATGTATCTTCTTGTAATTTTCTATTCAAATCCTGGTCAAAGTTTCTTAGATTTTTAAATACAGCCTCTTTTCCTTCTTTTTCAATAATCTTTTCATATAGTTTAAGCATCGCAACAACTTCGGGTGAGCCACTTTTAACTGTGATTTCTTGTTTATCTTCAAGATTTAGTTTTGAAATATCAATATCTGAATCAGAATGTCGAAAAGAAGTTTCTGTATTAAAAGAAGTTCCTACACTAATAGCTTGGGCTAATCCTATTCTTTTTTCTTTTTGAAAATTTCCAGAATAAGATGCGATTGTATGCATACATAGTAATAGTATTAAATATTTTTTCATAAAAATTCTCACTTTATCATTCAAAAAGGGACAGTAATTCATAAACATGGCCCAACCGTTTGGTTGTGCAAGAAGTATAGTCAAATTTTTGATTTTTTGCAATTACGATATTATTTATACTAAATTTTTCTGCCTCATTAATATGCAAATTTATATAATTAATAGGCTTTATTTGCCCTGTGAGGCTGATTTCTCCTAAAATAATAGTTTTTTCTGGTAATGGTTTCTGAAAAAAACTTGAAAGCAGTGCCAGTGCAATGCCCAAATCTATAGAACTTCCCTTAATTTTAAATGCACCACTAATTTTGAAAAAAATATCATGCGCGCTTAATTTTACTTGAAGATATTTTTCTAAAATTGCTGCAATAAGCACAACTTGTGTATGATCAATTCCTGAAACAACTCGTTGTGGCATGCCAAATTTTGTTGTAATAGTTAATGCTTGCAGTTCTAAAATAAGTGGTCGTGTGCCTTCGATATAACTAATAAGAACTGAACCAGGGCTGTGAGTAACTTCTTGTAAAAGATGCTCATTAATATGGGGTATTTCTTGGAGCCCCTGTTCATTCATTTCAAAAAAACCAAGCTCATTAATAGTTCCAAATCTATTTTTAACAGCGCGCAATACCCGGGTTTGCCAACGATCCTCTCCTTGTAAATAAAATACAGCATCAACCATATGTTCCAACGTCTTTGGCCCAGCCATCAAACCATCTTTAGTGATATGCCCCGTCAAGATTATGCTGATCTTGTTATCTTTAGCAAGTCGCATCAGCTTGAATGCAGCTTCTTTGAGTTGCCCGATACTTCCTGGCAAAAGCTGTGTTTGTGACATAAAACAATTTTGCAAAGAATCTATAATAACAACAGATGGTTTATATTCTTCGCATGTCGAAACAATATCATCAAGATGGGCTTGGTCTGAAAAAAGTAATTTTTTGCCGATACAATTGAGACGTTCTGCTCGTAATTTAATTTGTTCTAATGATTCTTCTGAAGAAAAATAAAGAACATTATGCTGTTGAGAAAGTTGATATGCAATTTGTAGTAATAATGTTGATTTGCCAATTCCAGGATCACCGGTGAGCATCATAAATGCTCCTGGCATAATTCCATCACCCATGACCCGGTCCCACTCTTTAACTCCAGAAACTATTCGTTGAGTGGGTAGTACATCAACTGTGGTAATATCTTGCATTTTTACGATGCGTCGATGGGAAGTGGTATGAGTGCTTGCCTGCTTTTCTTCAATTGTATTCCATTCTTTACATTCAGGGCAACAGCCAAGCCATTGAGGTAAAAAATGATCACAATTGGTGCATATAAATGATATTTTTTGTTTCATGATATATACATTTTACATAATTGAGCATTTTTTGTCTTTTTGATTATATAAACACGCTAGATTGCTTTTACAAATTCCTGTTGTGTCGCACCAAAGAATTTCTTGTCCATTTTCTGAGAGAAAATGTTTGCTATAAGATTTACGGGAAAAATATAAAGCAGGCTGATCAACCATAAAATTGTGAAGAGAAATGGTATGATAAGTATCATATTTGGATACTATGCCATTTTTATTATCGAGCAATAATGTAACTTCTTGCGGCTCATAATAGTGAAGAGAGCTGATTACCATCTCTTTTTCACTACTTACATCAAAATTATAGAATATTCCATGAGATGTTTCATTTTGGCTCATAGCCCTCGTAACAGCAGGTGTTATCGCAATAATATCTTCTGTTTGAGGTATTATTTTTTTTGCTTTTTTTAATATTGAAGGAATATCGTCTTTATTCATTTCTATAAGTTGTTGAAGATAGGGTCGGTTAGTGATATTGTTGTGCTCTAATTTGTTCGTGCGCATATCAAAAATATACAATTTTTTACCTTTTCCATATCGATGAATTAATCCCATGTTGTTTATGCCATGTATCGAAACTGCACTTGCTTTTCTTCCATCATGTGAAATTTTTATAGTATCGAATCCAAACGTCGATTGCGAACTTTCTTTAAAAAGTGGTGCGATAATTTTGAGAGTTTGTGCGTCGATAGCATAGAGATGCGGCGGTGCGTGGGCGATAATTGTGTTATTATCCAGAGAAACTGCTATTTCGGTTATGTTATTGTCAGGTAATTCTGCAGTTGCCAGAATTACCTTTTTTTCTGTATCAATAACATGAAAAGTATTATCAACAGTAAAAAGTAACTTATCGCCTAGTGCAGTTATATTATTTCCGTGATTTTGTTTTTTATAACTACTACTGGGAAGAATTATCTCTTGAGAATTTTTAATCTCTTTTTCAAGGGGCTTCCATTTTTTTTCCCATTTCTTGAGCCATTTGACGTAATGTTCTTTAACATGCTGTTGATTTTCCATGCAGAATGTTTGTTCAAAAAGCACACCGACAAGAAGTATAAGAGAAAAAATCATAAAAACCTCGCACTTAATTATTATTAATTATGGTATTTTATTGCGAGTATATATTATTTTTCAAAATATTTAATTAAATATTTTCTTTAATAAGACAAGCCGTTTTTCAGCAGCTTGTAGAGCATCTTTGCGAATTATAATATCTATATTTTTGTTGCGCTGTTTGATTGTGTCAAGTAAAGATTTTCTTGCTTCATTAAGATTATAGGCGGTGTAGCCAGTGAGCCAAAGAACTGAAGTGATTGTTACTATAAGTATGGGACTTGCTTTATACATGAGATTATTATTGTAATTAACCAGCGCTTCATAACTACTTAAGCCGATGTTTATAACAGGAATTGTGGATAAACCGGCTACTATAGATAGTCCCCAATAGTGTATAGTTTTTTTGATATGAGAATTATGTATTTCAAGAGATTTATTTTTTTTAATAAATAATTCTATGTTTTGTGCTGTAGTATTAAAATTAAGTGAGGAAATTACTCTGTTTTTTGTTCGCAGATTAAAGCTACTAAATTTTTTTAAAAATTTATCAAATTTTGATTCATCAAAAATAATGGTAGCAATAAATTTCTGTGTTATTTTTGATTGATTCTCATGCGATGATGCAGGTGTTTGAGTTTTATTAAGCTTGAGTGGCGTAGTAGCACGCCTATCTTTGAATTGCTCGGGTGTTTCTATAATTTTTTTTTCAAATAAATCAGGCGCAGGTTTTTCATAGTCACTGCTGCATGTTTGTAATTGTGCAATTTTATAATCGAGATCGAATAAATTATCATAAATATTGTGTTCATGCAGCGAAGTTGCAGACAAGCTTCTTGTTAGTTTATGAGCGTGTTTGTGGGTATTTTCTATAGTGTAACTTGGTGATCGCTTAAGCACCCTATATTTCATGCCCTGAGCCATAAATATACAATTAATTATCACACTACAAAAAATTTTTTTATGCATTATACGTCAAAATGTATTTGGTAGCATCCTCTGCAGCGGGCTTGGTAGCATTCCTGAGCTCCTATAACAATGATAGGTTCAGAAAATCGTGCCGGATTTCCATTAACAAGCCGCTGGGTATAATGTGCGTCATCTCCACATATCATGCATACAGCTTGCAATTTTGTGACGATATCTGCAAGAGCTAAAAGAGATGGCATGCAGCCAAAGGGGATGCCTCTAAAATCTAAATCAAGCCCTGCTACAATAATTCTTTTTCCTGTTTTAATAAGTTCATGAATAAACTCGATAATATCTTCAGAAAAAAATTGTACTTCATCGATGCCAATTACTTGTGTATCTTCTAAGATAAAATTTTTTAAGTTTTTAACAGTATCAACAGCGACTGCACAAAGCTTGTCCCCGCTATGGGCATTGATCTGATCTAAAGTTTTTCTATTATCGAGACAATGCTTAAAGACTTGAATTTTCAGGTGGGCAAACTCTGCTCGCCGTAATCTGCGGATTAATTCTTCAGATTTTCCAGAGAACATTGAACCGCAAATGACTTCTAATTTTCCCTTGCGAATATTTTTTTGTATCATAGTTTTTTATTTTTTTAGGGTTACTATACTGGGCTTTTATTAGTATATGAGGTATACTAGTAAATCGAAAGTATGAGGGGGGAATTTTTATGAAATATAGTATATATCTCTTATTATTTGTTTGTTTTTCTGTTAAATCGTGTGAATATCCAACAAAGTCTATGCTTAAGCCGGCTGATCAAATTCTTGCCAATTTTAAAGTGGTACTCGAAACAAAAATCAGGAAAGAAAATGTTGATTTGGGACGCGCACAAAAAATGAGAAGTCTTTTAAATGCTGTGTACTTCCAAGTTGCAAAAGATGACTCGAGTATTGCGAAACAGATCGTTGATAATCCGGAAGAAATTGTTGAACAAATTTTTAATACTATTCCCCACAAATAGCCTGAGTTCATAATACTATTTTGACGCAAAACTGATTTTGTCTTATTCTTTTAGTATATTTAACATACTTCTTACGAGGATTTTCTATGAACGTAAAACTTTTTACTTTATCTGCAATTTCAGTTTTTTCTTTATGTAATGCTGAAGCACCTATTGAAAAAGCTGTCAATGAATTTAAGAATTTAATTCAAGAAAAAATTGAAAAATGCCCAGAAGAAAATGGGCAATGTTATGAAAATTTTAAAAATATTTTAGAAAAGTTGCAACAAGATAGAATGTTTAATGTTCTTCTAGAACAAGACCCCTATATTCAAGCATATCTTGTTTTAGATTCCGGTGATCAAAAAAATATTCAAAAAGTTTTGGGTGAAGTAGTGAAAAATGCTTGCCAAGAAAAAGAATCTGTAGGAAAACTTTTTGAAAAAGCTCAAGAAATGCAGTTTGCTTACCTTAATCAGTTTAAAGATTTATAATTTGAGAGATATTTATGTTAAAGAAAATTGTATTCAGCTTAAGTTTGCTTGTTTTTGCAAGTGCGCTGTGCGCAGAAGAACCAGAAATCGTTATTGGTTTTAATGGAATAGATATTCTTAGGAAACCAGAGGCTCCACAATCTCCTGTAACATTTTTAGAAGACAAACCTATGAGCGAAGAAGAGCAAAAAGAAGATCTTGAGTTCTTAGCGCAGACACAAGAAATACTGGAGCAGCACAGTATAGATAAGAGTATTGATATGCATCAATGTTACAGTGACTATATTAAATATAAGCAAACTATGCTTGTTGGATTTGCTGCAGAGAGAAAAATGTTTTTTATAACTTCTCCTGGGGTATATGCTGAAAACATTGGTCAATTTTGTAAATATTTTTTAGAGAAAAAAAATAATAAACTTTAATACTCAGGCGCGGGAGAAATTCTGCGCCTTTTTTTATTACAGTAAAAATATTCAAATATAAAATAATAATAATTGATATATTTAAATAGTATGTTATTATTATTTTAATAATACACTCTTAGGTAAAGGATAATTATATGAAAAGAGTATTAGTTCTTTTAGCATTAAGTTTCATGGCTTGCCATGGCAGCAATTTAAATACATTTGTTCAAAATATTCATGATAAGCTCATGGCAAAAGCAGTTGCTGCGAAAGGTACAAATAAAGAATTGTATTTTAAAAACTGCGCACGTTTATTTATCGATAAAGTTAAAGAATTGCAAGTAGCTGATATGATCAAAGAAGGTGATGCGAAGTTCGAAAAAAATAGCCCATTAATTGAAAATATAGTAGTTGGCGCTTTTGAAGATTTTGGAAATCTCCCATCTTTTTCTTATATGATCGAAAATTACGATGTATTTAATAAAAAGTATGAGCAAGAAATGCAACAGCTTGCAGCTCTACATCTTAAAACTGAAGAACTTATGCCTGAGCAGAAATTAATTGCTCAACAGGAAATGCAAAGTTTTATAGAAAATACCAGTGTTGATGCTCTAGAAATATTAAAAGTATCTCCAGCAGTTCTTATTGAAAAATATTTTTATTTTTTCTCCCAATTACCAGAAGATTTGAAAAAAGCTTGGTATAACTTTTTCATGCTTCTACATGAAGATATTAACAAAAGCAAAGCACTTATTGCTTTTATAAAGCTTGTAACTGAAATCAATAAATAATTTTAATAAACTTTGATACTCAATACTTAGGCGTAGGGAAAACTGCGCCTTTTTTATTTAGCCTGTTTTGAAATAAATCTATTATCGGGGGCTTTAATATTTTTCAGAAGAATCCTATCAGTAATAATGCCCTGTTCTTTTGCTTTAGCTTTTAATTCACCCTCCATTAATGCCTTATGAAGACGGTCAACTTTTGTTGTAATAAAGTCTTCTTGTTCTTCCAGCATCAGGAATGTGAGAGGTGTATCAGCACTATCTTTTTTAATTTTTGCATAACATTCGCGGGAAAGTTCTGATCCTGCAGTTTCTAAGAAATAGCAATATCTATATACCAATGACCAATAACATTGATTAAGTGCTTTAGTATCAGGAATAATACGTGCTTCATATAAAGCCTCAAGACTCAATGCCAGTGCTTTTACGCATTCCCATGTATCAATATCGTCACGCGGATCCCAGATGAGCTTATTTAATGCTGCTTCTATAAATCGAACAACTGACCAGGTAAGTTGTTGAACAGTTGGTTGCTCATCAGATCCACAGGCTATTACTAAAATTTCATCAGTAAGATTATTCAAAAATAGTTCCGGCTGTACTTTTAATTCATTAAAGCGGGTAAGCAATGCTTGACGAATAGCTTTATTGACACCTTTTTTTTGCTCTTCTTTATGATGTTTAACAATCGGTGTTAAAATTGGCTGAATTCTTTGAATCAAAAACAATAATGCATACGGGTTAACCCATAAACATTCTTTAATTCTTTGATGAAATATTTCAAGTGATGATTCTAAAAATCCTCGTGGCTCAGTAAGTTGTGCGCCATATTCAAGAAAATCTATGCAATGAAGAAAGCAGGCTGGGAGGAATTTTTCAGAATACAAGCTCTGATTAAAGGTATGCTTAAAAAAACACTGGACGCCCGATTGGGTAAATTTAACTTTTCTTAGAAATGATTCGATGAGGGTACCTGAAATAAAGTCATCTTGATATGCATGAACTGAAAACCCCCAGTACGTGCATGCTATACCGGCCCATAGAATAGTACGAGCAGAATGAGCTGATTGTGCCATGCTATCCCTTTCAATTGTATATACTACCTAGTGTATTTTTTTTATTAATATAAGCAAATGTTTACTTTTCTATATGAATTGATTAGAAAATGGTATCATGAGTATAAGATGATAATCAAGATTACTAAGGATGGAGATGGCCCTTTATACCTACCAAGCATTATCACGTGAAGGTAAAAAGGTACAAGGCTCAATTGATGCTTCTTCGCTTGCACTAGCTCGAGAACAGATTGTACGCCAAGGATTGTATCCTGTAAAAATAGCTCTTGCCACCCAAACAACGGGTGTTGCGGGTTTTTCTTTTTTAAAATATTTTAGGCGCGTTTCTTTTAAAGATAAAATTTTTTTTACCAAACAGCTTTCTATGTTACTAAAATCTGGTGTGCCACTTTTGAATGCACTAGAATTGCTTATCGATCAATCTTCAGGAACATTACGTTCCCTTATTGTAACTATTAAAGATGATATCAAAGAAGGAAAATCATTTGCAGAGGCATTAGGTAAATATCCTTCTACGTTTGAAAATATTTATATACAACTGGTTAAGGCTGGCGAAGCAAGTGGTAAATTAGAGCTTATTCTCGATCGTCTTACTACTTATTTGGAACGAAGGGAAGAACTTAGTAAAAAGATTAGGGGAGCCTTTAGGTATCCCTTAATTCAACTTTCTATTGTTGGAATTGTTGTCACTGTGCTTCTTACCTATGCGGTACCTCAAATTGCCCAAACATTTGAAGGACAAGGTGGCGAACTTCCTATAACAACTCGCATATTAATAAGTATGTCCCATTTTTTGACTCATTATTATTATATTTTGATACCGATAGTTATCGGTTTATTTGTGATATATCGATTATGGAAAGCAACCCCCTTTGGTGCACGGGCCCTTGATGCTCTTAAATTAAAAATTCCTGTTGTAAGCTATTTTGCACGAACATCGGCAGTCGTACAATTTAGTCAAACATTGGGTATGCTCATTGAAGCTGGGGTCAATTTAGCAGAAGCGCTTTCTATTGTTGTTAAGATTGTCGATAACAGAATTCTTGTTGATGCGCTTAACGAGGCTCGTGAAAATATTATTAAACAGGGTAAAGTTGCAGAGTATTTAAAGCAGACAAAAATTTTTCCTCCTGTTGCAATTTATCTTATTAGTACTGGTGAACAAAGTGGACATTTGGATACTATGCTCATTACCGTAGCAGATTATTATGAAACAGAATTATCAGATTTTGCCGATAGCCTGACATCGAAAATTGATCCGTTGATGTTGGTTGTTATGGCAGTTGTTGTTGGATTTGTTGTGATATCAGTTGTAAGCCCACTGGTTGGTTTGGGTGAGCTTGCAAGCAAATAATATGAAAGGACCATACACTATGATGAGTGTGCATGTACGTAAACCAGGCTTTTCTTTTATAGAGTTGGTTGTTGTAGTTACGATTATAGTTCTCTTAGCCGCAGTAGCAATTCCTGGATATTATGCTTTTGTGAAGAGAGTTAAGAAATCTACAACGATAAGCACCTTGCAAACAACGCACAATGCAATTGATGCAAATTTCTATGCCGATACTGGTTCATATCCGAATAATCTTTCAGAATTGGTTAATCGTCCGGCTGATGAAAAGATAGGTAAGCGTTGGGAAGGGCCCTACCTTACAAAAGAACCAGAAGATGGTTATAAGCATGAACTTGTATATCGCGTAACAAAAGGTGGCAAGCATCCGTACGAATTATATTCATGGGGTCCAAATGGTGAAGGCAGTCCAGAATCTGAATGGATCAGCGTATGGGACATCTAAAGGCTTCAGCTTTTTAGAATTAGTAATTGTTGTTGCGATAGTAGTGATACTCGCTGCTATCGCACTTCCGCAATTAACCCGCAAGCAACGTAGTGCATTAGAAACATTTTTGCCATCATTAAATGTTCTTGTTGGAATGGTGCAAACAAATGCCCAAATAACAGGCAAACTTCATCGCATTATGTTCGATTTTAAAAATAAAAAAGTTATCGCCGAAGCTGCTAGTGATAAGAAAACAACATTAGGAGAACCTGTCTTTGAGCCACTACAATCACACTATCTTAAAAATTTTATTGCATGGCCTCAGCAGTTTGAGATGAATAATTTTTATATTAAAGATAAAGATGAGCTGCGTGGAGGTGATACTTCAAAAGTATGGTTTTATATTTCACCAGACGGTATAACCCAGCAGATTTCTTTAACTATCACAGATACAAGTACTGATCAAAACGTACGTTATATACTTAACCCTTTTACTGCGCAATTTAAGAAATATGGCGAACTTCAAACAGCATAAATCGGGATTTTCTTTTATCGAAGTAGTAGTTGCTTTGATGGTATTTGCTCTTGCAATGACCGCGCTTCTTACCTTACAAGGCAATTTATCTAGAACAGTGCGTAAAGGCGCAGAAAAGATACGCATATTTCTTTCCATGAAAAATTTTTTTTATGATATAGAGAAAAAAAATAGTCTTGCAGAAAAACTTATCACAAGCGAAGAAAAAAAAATTGAAGAGGGTATGTTAGCTTACTCTTCGCATGCTCCTGCAGATAATTCTCAGCTTAAAAAGCTTAAAAATATAACTCTTGAACGTATTGAATTTAAAATACCCAAAGGGCAATTGAAACAATCATTTGTTATTATTAAACCTATTGTGCCGGAGAAAAGCTCATGAAGCAGCTTTCTGGATTTAGTTTTATCGAACTGGTAATAGCAGTTTCTATTGCGGCTATTATAAGCATTGCTGCTTATAGAGCATTTAATCAGACAACTATCACTATGAACCGACTTGAAGGGATTGTTGATTACGATAAAGCTCTAACTCGGGTATATTATCAGCTTGAAAAAGATATTTCAGCTGCATGGGTGCCATTTACTGCGTACCCGCAAACTGATGCAGTTGATACAAATACTTCTCAACAGAAAATAAAAATAGAACAAACTGAGCCTGAAAAAACAGTTGAAAAAGTTTTTTATGCCACCCAAGCAAAATCTATGTTGCAACTCTTAACATGTACTACAACTACTACTCTACGCGGTTATAATGAACAAGCACCTACGATTGCACGAGTTATATATACGTTAGTTCCTGAAAAAAATAGTGATACGTATACGCTGACACGCCAGGAATATAGCACGCTTGAGTTTGAAGAGTTTGAAAAAAATAAAAAAACGATTCAAGCATTTGAAATAATAACAAATCTTAAAAAACTTTCTGCCACATTTATAGTTCTTCCAGTTTCTGAAAAAGAACAAGAAAAGAAAGAATTTCTTACTTACACTACCTGGTCTTCAGAAGAACAGTTTAAAAAGAATAAACGAAGAATGCCCGATTATGTTGAACTTAACGGTTCTTGGTGGGATAGCCATGTAAAAAAAGAGCGACCATTCACATTTGTTTTTCATATTATCAGTAAAGAGCGGCCAGAAGAAAAAAAGAAAAAAGAACAACCTGCTTTACCAGAACAACAAGCTACCAAGCAGCAACCACAGCCTCAAAAGCCACAAATAGGTGGACCGATTATGCCACAGAATAAACCAACACAGGGGCTACAGCCATGAAACATTCAGCCCCAGGATACATTTTAGTCCTAACACTGTTACTTATTTCGGTAAGTACTATTATTGTAACACGTCTTGTTAATAGTATTATTGCGCATACCAATCAAGCTTCATTGTTTATTGCACGCGAAAAAGCGCAGATGCTTGCATTGAGTGGGATATCTCTTGCCATGAGTGAACTTTCTCCAACTATTGAAGAAAAAGATTCAAAAAATGAAGATCTTATTTTCCAAAAAAATGTAAAAATATATCTCGATAATGCAAACAGGTGGCATTCTTACACACTTAAAGAAAATGTTGATGGCATTGATGGAGAAATTTCTCTCTACATTGCAAATGAAGCTGGGAAAATTAATATTAATCAGCTCTTTAATCACAAAGAAAAAAAGTTTATTATAAGCCCGCAACAAAAAAAGATGATACAACGTATGAGTGAAAAACTGCAGCCGCTCACCAAAAATAAGAATTTATATGAATCTTTTGAAAAATTTTTAAATAAAAAAATGGAACTGCTTAATGACATAAGCGAATTAATTACTATCGATGGCATGGAAATACCATTATATGTTCAAAAAGACACTCAAGATAAAAATAAAAATATTCTTGCATTGACAGATATATTTACTCTTGAAACAAAAAATGCTCAAGTAAATGCATTAATGCTTTCTCAGTCTCTCGGCGCTCTTATGGGGCTTAAACAATTATCATCTGAACCTGAAAAAAGAAGTAAAATTATTGAAGACATAACAAAAAAAATCAAAAAAAGCATGAATTGGCAATCTGATTGGGATCCTACTGCAGGTCAATTATATGGTGTAGTATGGAAAGAGATTCCAGAAGATTTTAAATTTTTATTTTCTCAATCGATTGATTTAGACTTGTTTTCAGTAATTTCTTATGGTACTTATGATTCTGTAACTCAAAAAGTATACGCAATTATTGAAAAGCAAAAAATCGAAAGAGGCACTGCAAGCATGTTTGTTATTCGAAAAATTATTTGGTTTTCATAAATTGCAGCAAGAATCTTGACTTGTTTTTTCTAGAGAGAGTAAGTTCTTTTTTGCATATAATATGTTTTTTACTTATAAAGGGAGTTTATGAAAAAACTATTAATGGAATTTATTGGTACGTTCTTTTTTATACTTACCATCGCACTTTCATTAAGTCCATGGGCTGTAGCGACTATGCTTATGGCTTGGTTGTACATCGGTGTTTATGTCTCGGGTGGACATTACAATCCAGCCGTTTCATTTGCAATGGCTTTGCGTGGACGTTTTGAATGGGCCGAGTGCTGGGCATACATGCTTGCACAATGTGTCGGTGGTTTTTGCGCATACGCTATGGCATCATTTTTGAATGGACAAATGCATGTTCCAGAAATGGGCGCAAGTATGACGCATGGATTTATTATTGAAACATTACTGACATTTATTTTTGCATCAGTTGTGCTCAATGTTATTACGGGTGAAAAATTCCGGGGAAGTCATATATTTGGTTTTGCAATAGGTTTTACATTTCCAGCGCTGGTTGCCCTTGGCGGCCCTATCTCAGGTGGCTTATTTAATCCAGCTATAGCAATTGGTTCCATGATATTTGGTGCATTTAAAGGTATGAATATAATGTGGCCGCACTTGATGGTGTTTGTTGTCAGCCAATTGTTGGGCGCATTCTTAGCGGCAACAGCATTCAGATATTTTGTCCTTGATCGCGAAAAATAATATTTTTACACACAATACGTGATAAAATCATCAATATTGGTAAAAATCTTATATTTTTTTGTTTGAGATGTGGTGAGCGGAGTATTTAATTTATACTCGCTCACCCAATTAAGAAAAATATTTCGTACATGGGTGAGCCGGCGTAAGCGGTCGATGTACTGCTTTTTTAATTCATGATTGACAAGCGAATAGGCCGTAAGATACAACTTATCCATTAACATACAAAAACGTAAATAATCTTTTAATTTTTTCTCTTCACATTCAACATCTTTCATAAATTTCATAAGCGGCGTAACAGAATCAGTGATGGTCTCCAAAGTTGTATATCTTCGTTGTATTTCTACAAGAAGTTCCTGCGCAAGCATATTTGGACTCATATTAAAAATATCTTCATGTAATTTTTCTGAGCGCCAGAGTGACCACCACGAATTTCTGTTGAGCATTTTTGATAAGTACCATGCATGGAGTTGAATTGATGCAAATGTTGTTATAGCTACAACACAACAGCTTTTAAATTTATTTTCTGTAATCCAATTGAGACTCTGCATGCCATACATAGTTGGCTTTTTCAAGACTTGAGAACATTGTGTTCCTAAATTTTTTAATGCATTGCCCAGTTTTGCCAGAATAATATTTGCTTCAAAGTTAAAATTAAGAATATTATTATTATTTATATTAATTCCCTCTTTGTTATCTGCGGTGAGGCCAGATGATACCAGTGCAAGTGTCAGTAAAATTTTTTTCATCATATCTCTATAACTCCATTGGAAGTTTTTGTTGATCTCATGCCTGTATTCATTGTATTCTGAGATAAATTTTTTTTACAAGGATTAACATGATACTGTGCCGTGAATTTGCTATAGCCTTTATTAATATATTTTCATGTTTAATACTTATAACATTTCTTATGAGTATTTATAATCGTGGATTTTATATTTACCACTTTTAAGATGCATACAATTCTACGCATGCTTTCGTAATTTCTTCTATTTTTTCATCAAGATTTTTACTATTTCCAAGAAAGCGTCTATATCCATCTAATGGGTTTTGCATGATTGTTTGAAGTTCATAGGTCACTTTATGTTCTATGCACATGGTAATGTTATGTGATGAATGTGCTATCGCTTTTTCAGAGCATTGTGCAAACAGCATATAAAAAATAGTTGTCAGTGTCGTGTCTCTTACTATTTTTTTATTATATACAATCGTGTCTTCTTGGTGTTCAGCTGCTTGTGGCAAAATAGTTGTATCAATTTCTTGAATATAGGGTTGCTTATCGATATCTTGTGAAGAGCTAAAAAAATTATGAATAAGATTATGTGCAAGAGTGCGCGCGTCATCTTTATGTAATGTAGCACAACACGTTCCCATAAGTATCAAAAAATAACATATGATCAGTGATTTTATAATCTTAAAACGCATAGTATTTCTCCCGATTGTACACTGAATGTTAAAAGTATATAATGTCACACATAGTCACTATAAGGAAAGAGTATGACACAACGTAGAGCGGAGCATAAGATTGATGCTCTTTTTTTAAAAAGACATTCATCGCGAGCAATGTCGGGAGAAAAGATACTATTAAGTGAGCTGATGTCTCTTTTTGAAGCAGCTCGGTGGGCTCCTTCTTCCTACAATAATCAACCATGGCGATTTATTTATGCTTTTCGAGAAACTCCCGTCTGGGATAAATTTTTTAATTTATTAGTTCCAGCAAATCAAAGTTGGGCGCATCGAGGTGGTGTATTAATTGTGGTGATTTCGCATAATAATTTTGAATATGATAATAAGCCAGCACGAACTCATTCATTCGATACTGGCGCTGCTCTGGAAAATTTTGCTTTGCAAGGAACTCTTATGGATGTAGTGGTACATGGAATGGAGGGTTTTAATTATGACAAAGCTCGTACAGAGCTTAATGTTCCAGATGATTATACGGTTGAAGCGATGTTTGTTGTTGGTAGGCCAGGTAAAAAAGAAGATCTTTCTCCTGAATTGCAGAAGCATGAGGAATTAACTACAAGAAAAAAAGTTGAAGAATTGATTTTTGAAGGTTCATTTAAAAAATAATATTTTGGAGGAATTATGAATTTACGTAATATGTTATCATGTATCTTAACATTAGGTGGCTGTGCACAGATGGTTGATAGTTCGCATAATCAGGTCCATTCTCTCATTCGTGAGCGCCATTCTGCTCGTGCAATGTCTGGTGAAAAAATTTCTACAGATGAATTAATGACATTATTCAAAGCTGCTGGATTAGCGCAATCATCATATAATGATCAACCATGGCGCTTTATTTATGCTGAACGTGAAACACCACACTGGCAACCAATGTTAGATTTATTAGTACCATTTAATCAAAGTTGGGCAGCCAAAGGGGCTGTGCTGATTGCCGTTATTTCTCATAATAATTTTGAACACAATAATCAGTTTTCACGCACCCATTCATTTGATACCGGTGCAGCTATGGAAAATCTGGCATTGCAAGGAATTTCTATGGGCTTCATTGTTCATGGCATGGCTGGTTTTGATTATGATAAAGCACGTACGGTGCTTAATGTTCCTGATGATTATACGGTTGAAGCGATGTTTGTTGTAGGCAAGCCGGGAAATGTGAAAGATTTACCTGCAGAATTACAATCACATGAAAAGCGCTCTGAGCGTAAAGATGTTAAAGATTTGATTTCTGAAGGCACGTTTAAAATTAAAAAATAATATTTTAAAGAAAGATTGTATGAAAATTACATATGCACAGTATCTACTTATTATGATAAGCGTTTGTTTTTCTATGGTGCAGGGTATGGAAGTTGCTAAAAATCTTGTAACAGACTGTGTTCAGAAACACCCCTATTTAGCGGGAGTTGGCATTGTGGCAGTAATTGGAGCAGAGACTTATAGACTTTATTCAAAAGATCGTTCTGCAAGATTTTTGGCAAGAGAGTCACTGCGTGATGCACTTAAAAAGAGTAAAAGAAATACAAGAGCTATCAAGATACAAGGAATTATTTGGTGAAAATCTATCGGTTTCTTACGGAATAATTGAGCAATACAATCTTCATTGGGACGAAAATTATTATCCTAAATATAAGGCAATAGAAAGCTACGTTCTTAAAAATTCTTGTTTTGAATTCAAGGCTTACGCAACTGCAAAATCTTGGGCTCAAAGTGTTTTTAAACTTAAAAAATAATATTTACTATTTTAACCAGAAGGAATCGTATGAAAATCTCACGTATACACTGCGCGCTGATTGTGTTGAGCGCAAGTTTCTCTGCCGCGCATGGTATGGAATTTGCAAAAAATCTTGTTGCTGCGCCATGTAATTATATAGCACAATCGGGTGCTGGTACTTATTTGGTAGATTTTGCATCTAATAATCGCATATTAACAGGTGTTGGTATTTTAGCGATACTTGGAGTAGCACGGTATGAATATGTAAAAAAAATACATGATAAAAGATGCAATACTGCAGCTATGGCTATTATGCCGGTTGATAATTCCCGTGATATAAATATCTTGAGTGCAGATGAAATTCAGCAGAATGAATATTTTAAAAAATTATTTTGGTCTTCAGGTGGTCCAATTGCACAAGAAGCGATTAACCAATTTAATAATGCAGATGCGGAAAAGAAAATTAGCACAGTTTGTGAGTATCTTAAACTCAAATCTACGCCAGAACGTAGATTGTTACAAAAAGTACGTGGGTTAATGCCATCTTATGCTTCGAGTAAAGTTGTTGATCAACAAAAACCATAAAATTAAGTAAAGTAATTTTTCGGGCATGGGGCACATTTAATTCCCATGCCTCATTTTTTATAATGTTAAGGAGGCAAAAGAAAGAGTAAGAGTAAACAATTTCACCCGATAATAATAAATTTAGTATAATTAAAAAGGGTCTATCCATGAAGCGTTATAGTTTTATATTTTTTGGTTGTGTGTATCATATACTACAAGGCATGAGCGAGTATCCTGATCGGCAAATATTTTCTGCGATACGAGCATTAGAAAAAAAAGCTTATAGTATAAATAATGGTAATATTAGCTTTAAAGACCATCATGATGGGGTTTCTCAGCATATTATGTCTTTGAAAGTTTTTGAGCATGAAATTGATGTTCTTGTAAGACTCAGTGAAAAGCTAAAAAAAGCAGGCCAAAAGCCATTGTTTATTCCTGAAGCAGAATGGGAACATTTTAAACACATGCCAGATTATTTTAAGAAATACAAAAGTAAACGCCCGCAGGTACGAGCGCAATAATTTATTGAACATAAGGGGGCGGGAAAGGGACACATGAAAACAGATATACAACAAAAACTTATCGCATATTTAAGCCAATTTACTACAAATCATAAACTAGAAGTTATTGATCGTACACTTCAAGAGCGTACTCGCCATGTAGCACTTGTTCTTGAAGACGTTTTTCATGGGCATAATATCAGCGCTGCTGTTCGCTCGGCAGAATGTTTTGGTGTCCAAGATATTCATATTATTGAACAAAGGCATGGGTATTCTTTTAAAGAGGGTATTACCAAAGGTGCTTCCGAATGGCTTTCGGTGTATCGCTATACCAAGCATGAAAATAACACGGCACACTGTTTTGAATGGTTAAAAAAAAATAATTATTGTGTTGCAGTTACTTCTCCACATGCCAAGGGATATGCGATTCACGAGCTGCCGCTTGATAAAAAAATCGCTCTTGTCTTTGGCACTGAACAAAGTGGTATCACCCAATATGCGTATGACAATGCTGATGCCCATGTTGTTGTACCCATGTATGGCATGACAGAAAGTTTAAATATTTCTGTATGCGCAGCACTCTGTTTGTATGATGTGACTTCTCGTTTGAGAGCCGGTTCTAGCGCATGGCGTTTGTCAGAAGAAGAAAAAACTGAAATTAAACTCGAATGGTTGCGCCGCATTGTGCGCGGTTCTGATCAGTTAGAAAAAAGATTTTTGGAAAATAACTGAGGTTAAAGTAACGGTATGCGAAATATTTATTTTTTTTGTGTTATTGCAAGCTTATTATTTGGTAATTATGAATATATGTTTCCAAATGACACGCTCTTAAAAGTAGCTGTATTTTGTAGTGCAGATGATAAAGCTTCAGAACAATTTAAAACCATCGCATATAATCTTGGCAAACAGTTGGGATTACATAATTGTGGCCTTATTACTGGTGGATCTCGGACAGGGTTGATGAAAGAAGTTGTGGATGGTTATGTGTCAACAGCCCAATGCTTTGATAATCTTTATGGAGTTATGCCTCAAATATTAGAACACTACAATGTTCATCACCATGCTATTCCACAAGAAAATTTAAAATGGGTCGAAACATTACATACGCGGCTTGCACTGTTTCATGAGCTGAGTGATATTGTAGTTGTCTTGCCAGGTGGGTTTGGCACACTCCATGAACTTATGGATTTTATTGTTCATAATCAATTTGACTTGGACAAAAAACAGATAATTTTAATTAACCCCCAAAATTACTGGGATCATCTTTTATTACAATTCAAAGTAATGGTAGAACATAATCTTGTCTCGTCACGCCATCTAGCGCATATTGTTATTGTAACATCAGAACATGAGTGTATTGAGAAATTGCTATCACAAGAAGTTTGTTCTCAAGAGTATGGGCTTGCTAGTTATTACTGGGAACATTCATAAAATCTTTTTGATATTCTCAGAAAAACTTAATATAGTCATTGGTTATTAATTTATAATGAAAAAAAATGAAAGGAATACAATGGCAATAAGATCTTCCATAAGTTTGATGTTTCTCTTTACAATGGCATTCAATGCATGTGCGATGGAAAAAAATGAAATAAAAAAGTATACTGTAGGAATGAAGATTCCCAATGCTACCTACGCAGGAAAACCGGTCAACCCAGTTCATATGACAATCACTTATCTTGGCACCGCTGATGCAAAAAAATTGGAAGAAGCCAAGGCAATGCTGGCAATAATTAATAAATTACGACCTATACAAGTAAAAGTAGGAAAGCCAGATATATTTGGTACTCAAGAAAGACCTGTTTCAGTACAACGATTACTTATTGAAGATCTTCAGATTGAAAAACAACTGATTCAAATGCATACGCAGCTTGGGGAATGTGAACCATTTCAAACAGAAAAATTTGAAACTCCTAGCTGGCATGTATCTGTTAAAGACGCGCAATTACAACAGGAATTCTCGGAACGTCAAGGTACCATTCTCATAGGTGGTAAACTATTTATAAAACCTTTGGGAAACTTTGATCCTATAATAGAACTTGAATAAGAATAATTAATTAATGATTATATGCCGGGCAGTATATCACAGGTGCTTGCAGAAGGGCGGGGGACTTGTAAGAAATGTGCCAATGTTACAGGCAATTGTTGAATAATCACACGCTCATCGATAGTTTGCGCTGGCAATGTTGATGGATGATACAACATGAGTGGTACATGAGTATCATAATCATAGGGCGCATTGTGCTTGGTGCCCCATGGAATTTTACTCATATCAGTGTACGGCATAATTTGAAAGATGATATCTCCACTTCTGCCTGGATAATATTGTTTTTGTAGATGATACTCTATGCTTGATGCTTGAAACTGTTGCGATAAAAGATCTTCTATGAGCCAACAATTTTTTATGCCAGGATATTTTCTCAATTGTTCTACGATAGCACGTTTGATACGCGTAAGCTCCCGTGCGGGGAGATTTTTTATTGTTGGATTGCAATAGCAGTATGGTATTTTGATATGTTCTATACTATTTTTATACCCAAATTTTTGTTCAATATATTTGTTAAGCGCTGCTCGCAAGCGGGAAGAATTAACTTTGCGAGCAAAATCTAATCCCTGTTTTTTTACCAATTGCATAATGGGATGCACACCATGGTCAGACGTTAAAGCTACTAATAATTCTTGTTTATCAACATGTTCAAAAATTGTATTTAAAAATATGCCAAGATGTTCATCAATATGGTACAACATATCGATAGTTTCTTGTGCATACGGGCCATATAAATGGCCTACTTTATCAAGGCTGCTGATGCTCAACCACATGACAAGATGATTATTGAGTGATTTTTTTTCAAACCATTCTAAAAATGCACTCGTGGCACATTCCATAAGAAGTTGATTAGCGGGTGGGGTTTTTAAAAAAAGTTTTGGATTTAAATGTTCTATGAGTGATTCATGCCCATCAACATAGTTATAATTGTGAGTAAGTTTAAAATTATAGGCACTTTTATTTTTTTTATTAAGATGCCACATGATTCCATTTTTTCTTAAGTGATTTTTGTTATTAAATTCTGTGAGCCATTGTGGAAGTGCGCTATAATACGCTTTACTTGATGTAAATCTACCACTTCTTTCATCAAACCAGAGTGCTTTGCCAAGATTGCCAGCCATCAGTATTGCAGCTCTGCTTTTTAATGAAAGTGAAAGTACATTACATTGTGCATGAGGAGAAGAATTTAAAATAATTTGGTCTGAAAGTGTATCAACATATAAATTTTTTGCAGATCGTCCATATGAATATACACCATGGGGCGCAATTACCGGCATTTCTGGATCTTCATCGCATATTACTTTTTTGCCATGTGCATCAAACCATGAATTACTAATAATTCCATGTTCTGCCGCATACGTTCCTGTTGATATAACCGCATGTCCTGTGCCAGTTACCGGTGTACCTTGGGGCTGAACTGCATAGGTATAATTAATTCCATTGTCATGTAAAAATTTAATGCCGCCTTTGAAAAAGGGTAATAATTTTTGCAATTCGTGGTAAGCAAATTGATCTATAACTATAATAAGTGTCACCTGAGGAACGGAAAATGCCTGACAAAAACTTAGGAAAAAAACTGCACGTAAAAAGTTATTATTCATGATTCAAGTTTTTTTTCAGTAATAATCCCAGGAAGCACATCAAAAGTCGAAGCGCTTGGCCGAGGGACGTTAAGAATTTCAGCTAACGTAACACCAATTTGTGGCGTAAACACCGTGGTACCAATTGTTTTATTTTCATGTACACCTTTTTGATACACAATAAGTGGCACATGAGTGTCATAATCATACGGAGTTCCATGTGCTGTGCCTGATGTGTATGTATCAATATAATTATAAGGCTGCACCTGGCAGATAATATCACCTGTTCGATTATGATACAGCTGATTTTTATAATATTGTTTTAAATCTCGTGGTAATGTTGGCATCTGTATCAATTCTTTATACGTCCATGCAGCTTTGATACCTGGAGTTGCCATCAACTCCTTTTTAATATCTTCGATAATTGCATTGTAACGTGGTCGCGGTGACGAACATACTTCTTTACTACAATAAAAGCATGGCATTTTAAAGTGGGCAATCGCATTTTTTATACCATGTTTTTCTTCAATCCCATCATTAAGTACCTTAATAAGCTCATCAGCATTCATGCGATGTGCAAAAGGGATGCCCCGTTTTTTTAATGTTTCCAAAATAGGAAAAACTCCATGATCTGCCGTGAGAACAAAAAGTGTTTCTTGTAATGGTACATACTGGGATAACGATTGTATAAATTTATTTAACTGATTATCGACATGATATAACATGTCGATAAGTTCTAAGCTATTAGGCCCGTAAACATGTCCAATAAGATCAAGACTACTTAAGCTGAGCCACAGAATAAAACGTTCGTTGTGGTTATCTGTGATGTGAGTTTTGAGGCATTCATGAGCAAAGTCTAACAATAATTTATTGGCATTGGGTGTTTTTTCAAAAAACAAGAATGGATCTTTTTCATTATGATTAATTTCATGGGTTCCTATCCAACTTCTTTTTACTCCCGTATATTCATAATCTTCTAAATCATAAAATTGGTATGCTTGGTCATCTTTTGGATAGGTTAAATCCCAGGTGTATGATTTCATATTCTGAATATTACGTTCTTTATTAAATATTTTAACCCATGCAGGAAGTTCTTTAAAATAGGCTTTACTTGATGTAAAATTTCCTGTTTTTGTATCAAACCATAATGCATTCCCGAGTCTTCCTGCCATTCCTACAGAAGAGCGGCTTTTGAGAGAAATTGAAAAAATGGTGTTTTTTGCATGGGGAAAAGAATTAAGTCTTAATTGATCAGAAAGTGCATCAACCATAATATTTTTGGGTGAAACGCCAAAATTGTAGGTACCATCGGGTGAAAATACTGCAGCATGCGGCGAATTGTCTTGATCACATAATACTAAATTGCCTTTTTCATTAATCCAGCTATTACCGATAATACCATGATCTTTTGCCCAGGTTGCAGTACCGATTGTTGTATGCCCTATGCCGGTTTCTGGCATCCCATGTGCATGAAATGCATTGATATAGCGAATACCATTATCATGCAAAAATTTAATACCGCCCTTAAAAAATGGTAATAATTTTTGTAATTCATGATAAGCAAACTGGTCTATAACCAGCACTACTGTTAAGCGGGGGCTTTTTTCTTGTGCATTACAAAAAAAGACAAAAAATAAGAGAATAAAGCGGGCACTATAAGAACTTTTCATAATAATTTCCCCCACACATCGTATATAAATTACTCATACTTGAGAGTATCACATATAAATATTCAGATACAATAAAAAATAATTTTAATTATTTAAAAAAATATTAAATATAATTAATAATTTAATAAAAAAATAAATCGCGTATTTATTAATAATACGTTATACTTACAGACGTTTTTTGGTATTTTTAAGGTGTTTACATGAAAATAAAATATTTTTTTCTTACGTGTATAGTATCATTTTCAAGTATCCCATTATCTGGCATGGAATATGCTTTACTAACAGTCCATAATAACACCCAAGAAACTATAAAAGTTCAAGGGGACCACGGCTGGTGGTTAGGATATAATCAATATTTTACTGTAAAATCAGGATCAACTTTTACCATCGCAGAAGTTACGCCACAAAAATTTACTGTATCGATGTGTGGGTATGATAGTCATCATGTTGAAAAAAAAGAACTTAATCTTAAAGCTGGGCAAGAGCAAGAAATATGTATCGAACCCGTTGCCGGAAAACCTGAAATATTTGTTGTGCAGTAATAAAAAAATCAGATGAAAAAACTTATGAATAGAAGTTTTTAGCGCTATTATTGTTTATCTTTACTTTTTCAAACAATCCATTAATGGAAGCTCCTCCAAGAAGGGGGGGCTTCTGTTCGCTATGTGCCTAATCAGAGTTTACATGTGCATTTGCGGTACACTGTTCTAAAGATAAATTTCCATCAGTAATGATCTGCCCTGATATATGAACGTTGCTCATTGATGATACCCAAGGTCCATCAATATCATCTATAGTAACCAAATTATCAGATTGAACTTTTTCGATTATATCATTATTCTGTTGTTTTTTTGAATGCTTAATAGTGTGCCATATCCAACTATCTTGAGACACAATTTGATTTTCATGTTTTAAAAGTTCTTCTTGGATAAATTCAAGTACTTTTTGCATATCATGTTTTTTTTCATCAACAGGTAAATCTATATTTGGTTTTTCTATGATCCAACCATATTCCTGTTTTTTTTCGTCTTGTTTGATTTTTATTTTTGTGGTTTTTAACTCACAAATCCAATCTAATTTTCTATCAGACTCACGGCTGGCGTTTTTATTTTGCTCCATTGGATAAACATATCCAGGTAATAGTATTCCTGCTGCAGCAATCACTATTTTAAAATTCTTATACATAGCTTTTCCTATATTTTCAACAAACTAATAATATAAAGAATTGTTATATATCATTTTATAGGAGCTCCTATAAAATGATATATGTTTTGCAAGTGCATTAGCCATTTCTGGATTATTTTCACATTCATATTTTTTGATTAATACTTGAAGAGTGTCGATATCCATTTGCTTGCATACAAGCAAATCTGTGCAGGCGTAGTGGTTATTCTGGTGTTTCAGAATTTTTTCTTTGGTCTTCTCATAATCAAATTCTTTTGGATGTTGCTTTTGATACTCTGTTACCATCTTATAGATATCATCTTCTGTAAGATCATAATTTCTATTTTTAGATTTTCCAATTTCATTTCTTAATTTGATTATAAGTCTAGATTCACGGCTGGCGTTTTTATTTTGCTCCATTGGATAAACATATCCAGGTAATAGTATTCCTATAAAAACCATTATTTTAAAATTTTTATTCATACTTTTCCTCATATTTTCAATAACTAATAATATTTTGGCATAAATTAGCTGAAAATAAAATTATTTCTTGAGTTCATGAGCATAATTTTCAAACAGCATTGCATAAGGTGCCCAGAATGATTCGCCGTTGTTTAATTCACTTTTGATGGAAGAATCAAAAAATTCTAAAGCTTTTATAGCAGAATCTTTATCACCTGTTTTTTGTATTATCATTTCATTTATTGCTTTATCATGATTTTTAGCAACATGTAGCAAGAACTTTGATTGAAGTCCATTCATAAAAGCTATATTGCACGTGGTCATTATGCAAAAAGCTATGAGGCCTTTTACCCATGGCTTATATTCAGCCAATCTAGTTTTTCCCAGTATCCAGACAATGAAAAGAACAAAACAACCAGTAAATAGAATAAATAAAAATGGAATTATTTTCATGCTTAATGGAGTAGTTCCATGTTTAATTGCGAGAAAGTTACGTCCTAATAAAAATAATTGTTGTTTTTCAGGAATGCTCAAAAACCATTCAGGATTAATAACAATAAAATGATTCTTAGTTTGTGGATTTATACCAGTTCCAATGAATTTGTTCCAAGGATTGATCAATATGCCAGCTTTTTTTGGTACTACAACTTCATAAGCATCTTTACATTCAAAAAATTCAGCAGCCTTTTCTGCTATATCTACTATTTCTTGAGGTGCTTGCATACTATAAGCATCTTCGGTAAATTCTACCATTTTTGAATAAGTATTATGAGCAAACAAACTGCATACTACGAGTGATACAGCTATGTTGATTTTTGTAAATTTCATATGTTGTCCTTTGATTCATTTTGAAGCTTTAAACAATATAATTTTCGCTCAAAACATGATGGATGATCTGACGTTAATCCGAAATATGAGTTATGAGCAGGTAACTTAAATTCTTTTTCCCATCGTTCTAGAAGTTTTATACAACCATCATATGATTTTAATAGTGTGAGAGAATTGTGATCTGCTACTCGTTCTATATGCCGCCTATAGGCTAAACTTGCCAGTGCAGGGATGCAACTTGCACCAAATAATAAAGAAGTGCTCAGAATAAAAATAAGCGTATGATTTTTTGTAATATAATATTGTATAAGTAGTTCAAAATTATTTCTTAAAAAATACCAAGACATCAAAATCACAAAAAGCAAAACATATATTACCAGGTTTAAAAAACGCGTATGCTGTTCTTTAATGTGTATCATTTCATGCCCAATAATAAACCGTTGTTCTTCCGGCGATAAATCTTCTAAAAACCCTTCGCTTACAAATAAAAATGGTGTATTACTTACAGGTATAAACGTTAAAAGGGTTGGGAAATAGGCAAAAGCATTGCAATAACCAAATGTTCTCAGCGCTTTATGGTTCATTTTACGAATAGTAATAGGCTCAATTATCCCCATTTCTTGGGCTATAAGTTTGATCTTTTCTATCTGCTCTGGAGCAAGTGGTGTTGCCCCAAACTCTTGTTCAGTTTCTTTCAAAGCATACAAATCTAATTGCTGACTTAAATAATTACGATTATAAGCTATAATACCTGATATAATTACAAATCCCAGGACAAGAGATAATTTGTGAGTATAGAGAAAAGATGCCAGCGAAATTCTTATAGTATTCATATAGTGCCCCTAATAAGATAATATATACAACAAAATAACAACTAGCAAATTTCTGAAGCATAGGCGCGCTGAGCTGAGTAAGAAGCTCTTTACACCACTTTTCTTGTATGTTATTATTTCAAATAGAAATTTATTGGCAAGTCTAGGGGAATAATTTTATGAATAATAAATTTTTTAGCATATTTTTTATAAGTTTCTCTCTGTGCGCAATGGAATCTAAAAAGCCGCAGGAACTGCCAAAAGGTTTTGGAGAATTGCTTACACAACAAAAAATTAAAATTGTAACTAGTGCGTAAATCAATAACCTGATAACCATCTAAAAAAGTTGATGGAAAATGAGAAGTCATATTTGTTAGAACTTCTGATTTTAAGAAAGCTTCTTGTGGGATTGCGACTTGTTTTTGTTCGCCCACAAGAATAATAGCATTTGGAGCTAATTCAAACGAATCTGTTAATAATGGGTTGTTGTTTTCCATTGCATGCAAAAGAGGTGCATGGGACAGAATAAATATTATAATTATGTAATGTTTCATATACTTTACTTTATCGCCATCCAACTTCTTTGAGAAACTTTAAAAAACCAGTGTCATATTTTTCTAGTGCTTCTGCTTCCATAAAACCTCCTTCTTCGGCACCGCATTCTTTTTTCCCTTCTAAGAAAGTTGATAATCCAAGAGCAGCACGCCGTTCATCTACATGTTCTGGATCTACAAGATCTCTCGCATACCAGCCTGTTGGGCTTGGGAAAAATTGAGTTCCATAATTTTGTTGTCTGCCTTCATAGAGGGCAATGCGATCAAAAAGTTTTGCATATTCTTGTGCAACGGGTTCGCCTGTTTGCAATGCTTGTTCAAGTATTTGTAAAGTACGTCGCAATAGAAATGGTTTTGAAATAGCATGAATAGTAATGAGCCAAGCAGCCTCGTGCGCTTTCGCGCCAAATTTTGAAGGTATGGGCCATCCATAGTGCTCAAGAAATGCTTCAAGCAGTTGTGCATTTTTTTCATGAATTTCACGCATTGTAGGATGATAGCCATCATATAATGTACCCGATGCCTCAAGTTCAGCACGCACTTGCATATCATATGCTGCAGCATCGATGATACGTTGGATATCTTGTTCAAGTGTATTCATTATAATTACCTGATTTTGCTATTAATACAGGATAATAGCTAGCCTAGATTAAATATTACAAAAATAGCTACATGGGGGGGCGAAGCAATAAGAGTGTTTATCTGAGCCAAACAATTCTTTACGCCATTGTTGTTTTCTTACTTTTTTCTTTTCCGGAGCCTTTTTTTTAATATACTTACGACAATTATTACAAAATTAACCGCTTCAATTTTCCCCAGTTCATCATCAAATACGATAATTTTTTTTCTGTACGGCACATATGATCGCAACACGATTCCATAATGCGGTGTATTTTTCTCCACAATCTCTCAATAAAACTTTAAAAATCCTGTAGTTAAGCTATTATGTAATTATACATTTTTTACTTAAATTACGATACATGCATCATACCTGGATTGAAATTAGTCGCTCAGCACTTTTTCATAATATTACCCATCTAGCAACATTACTATCACCAGCCAAGCTTGCAGCTGTTGTTAAAGGCAATGCGTATGGCCATGGATTCTTAGAGGTTTCAACACTTCTTGCAGAGCATCCTGGCGTGGCATGGTTGTGTGTTGGGGGAGTTGAAGAAGGAGTTATGCTCCGCGCTGCAGGCATTACAAAACCGATTCTTACACTCGCCTACCCGCCAGAAAATTATCATGATGTTCTTAACAACAATCTTGAAGTTACTGTTTGGAATGAACATATTGTACGTGAACTTAACCAAGCAGCGCACAATTTACATATAACTGCACATGTTCATGTCAAAGTTGATACCGGCATGACACGGTTGGGCATTTTGCCAGAAGAGCTTGTACCATTTCTTGTAATGCTTCAGGGAAAATATAAACACATTATGGTAACGGGCATACTTACGCATTTGAGCGATAAAGATAATCCTGATAATTTATTTGTACGCCAGCAGCTACATCTTTTTGATAAACTGATGCAGGATGTTAAAGATGCTGATTTCTCAATTCCAATAGTGCATGCACTATCTTCCGGTTCACTCGATTACGCTTCTGAAAAAAAATATACTCTCGCCCGCGCTGGAACTAATATGTACGGTTTTTGGAGTTCGCCAGAAAGCCGTGAGCGAGCATGTCAAAAATATTCTGCCATGCAGCTCAAGCCAGTACTTACGTGGAAAACAAAAATTATTCATATAAAAAAAATAGCTGCTGGCAGCAGCGTTGGATATGGCAGAACATTTATTGCACCCCATCCTATGACCATCGCCGTACTTCCTGTTGGTTATTGTGATGGTTATTCAAGAGCGTTAAGTAATAAAGGGCGGGTTATGGTGCATAATAAAATCGCGCCTGTTATTGGTATTGTCAGCATGAACTTAACTATTATTGATGTTACTCATATTGATCATGTCACACTTGGTGATACCGTCACCCTGCTGGGCGCAGAACAAGCGATCTCCGCCGATACCATCGCCCACCAACTCGGTACGATTAATATCGAAGTGACAACAAAAAT
>Ga0207156_10016_pt1 | contig 42691 bp, 35 predicted proteins | sample Alteio_BWMinHeat_24_FD_153514 | JGI IMG/M metagenome (GOLD analysis project Ga0207156, IMG submission 153514) | Enriched cells from forest soil in Barre Woods Harvard Forest LTER site, Petersham, Massachusetts, United States -... | ecosystem: Environmental > Terrestrial > Soil > Temperate forest >...
AAGGATGGGAGTCAAATCATAATTACGCAGAGCATCGATTATTGGCTGTGATATACTAGAATTTGTATCATTTAGTAAGGCAAACAATTGCGAGTCGGGTGGACGAGTATCTTTGGTGTCTAACCATTTAAATACCAACGCTTTAACTGTTTCTTTATCAGGAGCATTCAATGTCTGTATGAGTCTTTCAGAAGCTTTTTGAGACTTTGGGATTACAAAATCGAACATATTATCAAAACCGCTTTTTCCAGAAAATTTTGCTCTTGGAACATAACGTATATTGGCAAAATCCAACCATTTTGCAGCATCTTCAATAAAAAGACTTTTAGTATGAGGTGTAGCAAGATAAAAAAGATCATTAACAGTCAGCATCGCCTGAATGATGCTATGCTTTTTTAGAGGAAAATTCTCTGATGATGCATGAATGACTAGCTGGTCTCCGTCTAAATGAACTCCAAAACCATTAATTATCACCTTAAGAAATTCTTGTCGTTTGGAGCTTTTGAGATCACATCCTGAATTTAGCAAATCATTCAAAATATATCCATCATCTGTAAGTAAATACCCATTTCCATCCTTTTTGACGTATATTTGAAGGCAATCATTATGTCGGTCTAGATGAGGTGTTATGATTTTTAGCCATTGATTATCAAAATCTTTAAGAATTGTTTTGTCTTTTAGCCACCCATAGTATTTTTCCATTTTAATTAGAAATTCAGCCTCTTTTTGTGTTAATGCAGAACTTGTCATTTTTGTTGCCATATGCTGCTAAAAATGGCTTGTATTTTAGACGTTGGAGCATTTGAAAACAATAGGAGTGGCATAAGCAGGAGCGCCCCGCTGCTGGCATTCGCCAGCGATCGCACTGCGTGCGATTTCGCACCTTCGGTGCGAAGCGGGGCACCATCTCAGGCGGCTGGGACTGTAGTACCCCATGACCGATTGCGTTAGTAATAGACAAAAATTGAGTACTAAAGCCAAAATAATTCCCATGTTGGGAATAAATAGGCTTCTTGTTAGGGTGGATTTTCAAAGACAAATAGTATTAGTGCCGTGGATAGGCACCCATGCAGAATATAGCAAGAACAACTGAACTTATTGCGAAAAGATTTAATTCCTTTAAAGGTGACAAGCAATGCCCTATAGTATCTCTACCCTGCTGACACGCAATCTTCAGGAGGTCTTTGGTGAAGGCGATCCAGTGCGTCGTCGAGCGGCTATCGATGACATCTACACCGAGGATTGCCTATTCTACGACCCCAAGGGCATCTACCGTGGCCGTGATGAGATTGATCGCATTGCGGGTGTGATCAGAGCAACACATCCTGACTTTCGGTATCAGCCAATCGCTGAGCCTGAGGTGTTGGGTAATAGCGGACGGATCCGATGGGTATCGGGCCGCCCTGGCGAGGCTCCAGCTTATGCTGGCACTGATTTTATCCTCTCCCGAGATGGTCGTATCGCAGCCCTCTATCTTTTTTTCGATGAGATAACCTGATATCATTCTTTGATAGTGCCACTTTTAGGGAGCAAAAACTATTAGCGGCAGTCGGATTTGAACCAACGCGTCGCAACTGTATCGCTTCGCTCTCAGTGTCTTCCGACAATAACTCTCGTCGGACAGCTCCTGGCAGTCCTCCTCGGTAATTGTCCAACGGAAATCCGTTGGTCGCTCTTTGATAGTGCCACTTTCAGGGAGCAAAGACTTTTAGCGGCAGTCGGATTTGAACCAACGCGTCGCAACTGTATCGCTTCGCTCTCAGTGTCTTCCGACAATAACTCTCGTCGGACAGCCCCTGGCAGTCCTCCTCGGTAATTGTCCAACGGAAATCCGTTGGTCGCTCTTGGATAGTGCCACTTTCAGAGAGCAAAGACTTTTAGCGGCAGTCGGATTTGAACCAACGACCAACGGATTATGATAGTGTTGTTGTTTGCGCTCATTCAGTTTGATACAGTCTAAAGCTATTCAGTACAAGATATTTATTTCTCATGGCAAAGCTGAATCATCATGATTTTAATTGATATAGCGCGTCATGAACTCTGACATTTATCCTGACATTTTCCAAGGCTAGTACATTATCTCAAAAACTGAGTGAATTTTTATGTTTTAACATCGAATATAAATTAAATATTGAAAAATTCATTCAGTTTAGGTTATGGTGAAAAATATCATAACAACTCACTTGAAGGAGCCACAACATGGAAGAGAAAACAGAAATAATGACACCAAAACTTTTGCCGATAAAGCGATGGGAAAACCATTTTAGTTATCCAAGCTTAGGCACTCTCAGATATTTAGCCTTGAGACGAAAAGAAAATGGCTTTGATGCCTGTCTTTCAAAAATTAATGGTCGACTTTACATTAATCCAGAAAAATTTTTTATCTGGGCACAAGAACAAAAATAAAAGAGGAAAAAAACATGAATAATTTTTTTGAAAATAAGTTGGATATCCCCCCATACGATGGAGATAAAAAAACTCCCTATGAGCGATGGCTCGCAACAGTGAGTTGCTTAGCCCGAACAAATCCAGAGTATGAATATATCCTGGAAAAAAATTACCGCAACTCAGGCTATCTCCCAAACTGCGGTAATCGGGATCTAAAACACTAAACCAAAAATGCTCGCAAGGTAGCACTTGCGGGCACTCAAATCTATAGGTCAAGCATGACGGATCATATCATTTTTCAAGAGATAATACAAGAAACGAGTTCTGTAGATAGCTATTCTTCTTTATCAGAAACAAGAGCTATTGAGCTCAATACTAAGCACGTTATTTCTCCTTTGCCCTTGCAAAGAGAAATGCCCCCTGCCAAACCTTTCCCTTTTGATGCAATGGGAGATGTTTTAGGTAAGGCAGCTAAACGAATATTTGAGATCATTCAAGCACCGGATGCAATTTGTGCTAATAGTGTACTTGCAGCAGCCTCACTTGCTGCACAGCCTCATGTGGATGTGGAAATTGATGGCAGGAAGATACCCCTGTCTCTTTTTTTGATTAGTGTTGCTGAGTCAGGAGAAAGAAAAACTGCAGCAGATAATGTGGCGTTGTACCCGATACAGGAATACCAAAAAATGCTGGTCTCTGTTTACAAAACGGAGAATCAGAAATACAAAAATCAAAAAGATGCATGGAATAAGAAGCGCCAGCAAATTTTACATGGCAATGAAAAGGATATAGAAAAGGTTTTAAATGGAATGGATGAAGAGCCTACTCCACCTCTTAAACCAATTATTCTAATGGAGGAGCCTACGTACGAGGGGCTCGTGAAACTACTGAGTGAAGGACAGCCTAGTGTTGGAATGTTTTCTGATGAGGGGGGGAGAATGTTTGGAGGTCATGGAATGAATCCTGATAATCTTCTAAAAACTGCCTGTGGTCTTTCTTCGCTTTGGGATGGCAAGCCTATTACTCGAGTGCGAAGTGGCGATGATAGTACGATTCTGTACGGAAAGCGTTTTTCTACACATCTCATGATTCAAGAAGTAGTCCTCGAAAAGATATCCAACAACCTCCTCCTATCGGGACAGGGATTACTCGCAAGATGCTTAATAGTCTTTCCTATGGCTATGGCAGGAAAAAGGAAATATCAGGAATTCAATCCATTTTTGGATGCGGATATCCGAAAATTCCATCAAAAGATAACTGAGATCTTAGATCATCCCTACATTTTGCCAAATGCTGAATCTAAAAATGTTCTAAACCCACGAACCCTGCAGCTTCATTCTTCGGCTAAGTCAAAATGGAAAAGATTTAACGAGAGTATTGAAAAAGAGTTGTCTTCTTCGGGTCGATATTTTCCTATCAGAAGATTAGCCAATAAAGCAGCTGATTATGCTCTTCGCATTGCAGGTATTCTTACTCTCATCGAATCCTTAGACGCCGAATGTATTTTGCAACACTCTATAAATCAATCAATTGTAATTATGAATTATTATCTTGATGAGGCACTAAGGATTCATTCAGTAGCAGTAAGAGATCAAGAGTTATGTCTTGCAGAACAGGTTCTTGAATGGATGCAAAAAAAAGCTAAAGAAATTAATACAGACCTCTTTCCACTGCAGATGATTTACCAAGAAGGGCCGGGGAGTGTGCGTACAGCAAAGACGGCAAGATTAGTTATGAAGATTTTGCAACAGCATGATGCGGTAACTTTAGTTGGAGCAATGAGTATTCAAGGAGTGATGAAAAAAGAAGTGTGGTCACTGTGTTCTTGTTAAAGAAGGCAACTCCGCTAATCATGCTAATTTTGCTAATTATGGATGATTTAGTTCATATTCAATAACTTACGAACAATATGGACATGCTAATTTTGTGCTAACTCTTGCTAATCAACATGGGGTTACAAGATTAGCATCAGATTAGCAGAGGTTTAGCATTCAGATATTTAATACTTATGATTGATAATCAGAACTATATGAAAAAATTAGCAGCATTAGCAAAATTAGCGAGGAAGAGATATTGTGAGCATTCTTGAGTTAACCTCTAAACTAGGAATTGATCCTAAAAGGGTTGCTTCAACAAATGGAGGAGAATATCACTCTTCTTGTCCAAAATGCGGAGGGAAAGACCGCTTTATTATTTGGCCAATTAAAGACAGATACTTCTGCCGACAATGTAAAACTTGTGGTGATGCGATTCAGTTTTGCAGAGATTTCTTTGATATGTCCTTTCAAGAAGCGAGTTCAATAGTAGGTAAAAATGCCTCTGAAAAGTGGTTAGTTGATCGACCCTTCGCATCAAGATTTAAAGAAGTGATAACTCCTCCTATTTCTTGGAAGAGTAAAGCGGCCAAGTTTATTGCAAGATGCCATGATCGCCTTCTCGTAGATAAAACGGCTTTAAGCCAGATGATGGCGCGAGGATTATCTTTAAAGACAGTTGAGCGCTTCCAAATTGGCTGGAACCCATCACAAGTCTACGAAAGACGGGAACAATGGGGATTAGATAAGAAAGTCATCGAAGACAAAGAAAAGAAGTTGTTTTTACCAAAAGGGATTGTTATTCCTTCGTTCTCTGAAGAGCTTCCTTGCAAAATTAAAATAAGATGCGCGGATTGGAGTGAAGGAGTCTCTTATGGGAAGTACTACGAAATCCCTGGTAGCTCGAACAGGATTTCTGTGTTTGGAAACACATCAAAAAAGATCATAGTTCTAGTAGAATCTGAATTAGATGCTATTTTGACTATTCAAGAAGCAGGGGATCTATGTTGTTGTATCGCTTTAGGAGGAGCACAAAAAAGACCCGATGAAGAGACTCATCAATGGCTTCGTGCAAAGAGTTTCATTATGTTTGCTTTGGATTTCGATGATTCTGGTAAAAAAGAATTCAATTTTTGGAACAATACTTACCCTAATCTAAAAGCTTGGCCTGTTCCCAAAGAAAAAAGCCCTGGTGATGCACATGGAGCAGGGGTCAATTTGCATGCATGGATAGATTCCGGACTGAAATATTATGGCCTTTGATATGGTTAAATAGTATAAATTTTTTGAAAGAAATATGAAAATATGGCATAAAGAGATTAGTAAAAAAACCAAGGATTTTTTATGAAATTAGACCCTGAAACAAAAGCGAATATTGAGGAGGACCAAATGTCAAATATTGTGGTAAAAGGTGCGGTTATTTTCATAACGGGTGCTAGCCGTAAGAGAGGTATAGGACATGCCCTCGTGAAAGAGGCAGTTAAAAGAGGGGCCAAAAAGGTTTATGCAACAGCAAGAAGTATTTCTCAACTAGATAGTCTAGCTTCTCAGTACCCAGGAATCGTGGTTCCGCTAAGTTTAGATGTAACCAATAAAAATGAAGTCGCCAAAGTCGCGCAAGAGGCCAGCGATGTCCAGATTTTAATCAATAATGCAGGATCTGCGGGATATTCCGGTATTTGCTTTAGCCATAGTGAAGAAGTGGCAAGACTAGAAATGGAAGTTAATTATTTTGGGCCGATGAATCTCATTCGTGCTTTTTGTAAAACTCTTATCAAAAATCAAAATGCAGCAATAGCAAATGTTGTCTCAATTGGAGGGTTATCTCCTTTCCCTCTGGCTGCTACATACTCAGCCTCAAAAGCTGCAGCTCATTCCCTCACGCAGTCTGTAAGAGCGGAATTAGCCCCCCATGGCGTCTCAGTTTTTGGTATATATCCAGGACCTATTGATACAGATATGGCAGATGAAGTGGATCTCGAGAAAGAAACTCCTGCTAATGCTGCTATTCGCATCTTCGACGGGATCGAACAAGGAATTGAAGATATCACTACGGATAGCTTTGCTGATAACTTTGTCAAACAGCTTAGGTTGGATCCTAAAGCGGCTGAAAAAGACATCGGAGATTATGTCCATCAGATGTCAGAAGATTTTTGAAAGGAATATATGAATAAATCGATTGTCAAACTTTTTATTATCCTTTCCTCTCTTCTTTGTTTTCCAAACTACGCTTCTGCTGATAAAATTCCATCTTGTGAGTCTCACAAACCCTATGCCGTAGGAGAGTTGGGAAAAGCATGGAAATTTCCTAGCGATCACCTTCCCATAGGAGCCACCATCGGTGACTTCCATATCGCATGCTGGAATATTTTAAATAAAAAGTATTTATTCCATATCGAGGAGAATACGCAAGGGTTAAAAGATAGTTCTATTCTTAAAGATAACATCCCTATCCGTGGAAGCAAAACGCTCACCCTACGTGAGCTGACCATAGGATGCCAAATCTTAGAAATGATCAACCACCCCACTCACCCTCGCTCTCTTATCGCCCTGCAAGAAACGCATGAAGATGTGTTAACTTTCTTAAAAGCACAGCTGCCTTTCTCTTGGGCTATTCTTACCCCTCCTAATCAGCCTAAATCTGAAGATATTTTTATCTATAACACCGATATCTTTCAATTTATCAGCCTCGATGCTGTGCAGTACACACCACAGTTACCTAAAACGATATTCACTATAACCCTGCTAGAAAAGAGCTCTGGTCGGTCATTTCGCTTTGTTCAATCTCACGTTCCCGGAGGCCCTAAATCTGCTGAGGGCTGTGCCAAGTTTTCTCAAGAAGCTTTAAGGCAATACGATCCTCATCTTACAACTGTGCTTATGGGGGACATGAATCAGTCACCCTGCACAATTGAAGAGGCCCTAAACCAGGCAGCCGAAGGACTAAATATTCCCCAGCCTTTTTATCATCTACCTGTCACATATGCTACACATGTAAATACGAAGCTAGAAGCCTCATGGATCGATAATTTCTTCGTGTACGTAGCAAAGCTAGATACCGTTCAGGCTACCTATAAACCTGAAGAAGTGTGCAGCGCTTTGATATCCGTTGTTCAATTATTGGATAGCTTTCCAAAGAACACCCCATGATCCGCGTTTTGTAAGGACGTTGTGACTTTTACATCAGTCAATGTTAATTTATGGTCCGAGCCTTTTTCATCACCAATAGGTGCCAAAGAAATAAGATCAAAATTCAATGTAGATAATTTTTTGAAATAAATCCAATCCACATGTCCCTTATGCCGTACGTCCAGAGCTTCTGGACGCGTTGCTTTTACTGATCCATCTGTAAAAAAGCCTGCATTATGCATGATCTCATATCGAGGCCTTAATAATTCATCCTCACCTTCATTAAAATCACCACAAACTACAATAAAATCTAATCCTTTTTCATTATCAACCTTGAGGACATCTTCGACCAATGCCGATAATTGTGTATTGCCAATCGTAAGGTCTTTTTCGGAATCAAGATGCGTACAAGCAATCCTAAAATGAACAGGAGTTTCTCGTTGCTCATTGAGCTTTAAATCAACGTAAAAATCTCTTCTATGAGTCGGCCTTGAGCCATCTGGTGATTGTACAAGTTTCATGAGAGTTACTTTTTTGGATTTATAAAAACATGCAATTCCGTCACGTCCCTCTTCTTGTCCCTGTTTACTTGAAGCATGTGAGACATAGAAAGATGTATAGTGACTGTTTATATCTGAATTTTGTATCAAATCTCGATATGCATTTTTGCCAACTTCCTCTAGGCAGATAACATCACTTTCAGAGGAAAGAATATTTTCCAAAATGAACGGTAATCTCTCGTTCCAAGTATTTTGACCTGAGTATTTTTCTTCGAATATAGGATTCCAGAGATTATAGGTAGCAATACGTAATATAGAAGCTTGAAGATCAGAAGTGGCAAAGGCCAAACCCATAGCCGAAAACATAACAAACAGAAAAATAAAAACGAGTTTATTCATAAGACTCAAGAAATAAAATTAACACAAATTTTAACATATCTTATCAATATCTTCCTATAGAAAGACCGTTCGAAAGCCTTTATAAATTTCGTCACCGAATAAAGGAGTTTGCATAAAACCACTAAAAAAAATTATATAAAAGAGGATGAATCGCAAAAGACTTTTTATTTTTATTACCATTTTTTTGATCGCCTGCGCCTTAGTTGTGAGTCTTTTTTATTATCTATCGTCACAAAAAGAGGAAAATATCCTCCTTCTTTACGGAAATGTGGATGTGAGGCAAGTGGATATCGGATTTCGGGTAGCCGGAATTGTAGAAAAATTGCTTTTTGAAGAAGGAGATTTTGTAAAAAAAGGAACACTTGTCGCAGAACTCGATAATACTCCCTTCACCAGTCAAGTCGCACAAGCAAAAGCCAATGCACAATCTGCGAAAATCAATTATGAAAATTCTCAAAAGCTTTTAGAAAGACGCAAAGAATTGATTGGTGTGGGAGGAATTTCCGAGGAAGATCTCGAAAATACACAAGCAAGTCACGATTCTCTTTATGCCAATGTGCAAGCAATGGAGGCAGCTTACAATATCGCTTGTGACAATTTTTCTTACATACAGGCATTTGCTCCCAATGAGGGAATTATATTAACCCGCATTCGCGAACCTGGAAGTGTGGTTAATCCAACTGATCCTGTTTATACTCTTTCAATTACATCTCCTGTTTGGATCAGGGCCTATATCGATGAGTCTCATTTAGGGCAAATTTGTTATGGAATGCAAGCAACTGTTCATACTGACACCCAAGGAATGGGGCCTTATACAGGCAAAATCGGCTTTATTTCTCCCATAGCGGAATTCACCCCCAAAACAGTAGAGACTTCCAAATTACGCACAGACCTTGTGTACCGATTGCGTATTTATGTCGATAATCCTGATTGCTTTTTGAAACAGGGAATGCCCATTACAGTAAAAATTCCTTTGAAAGAAACATCCGAAGATGGATGACACTTTCATTGATCTTGAACAGGTGACCAAATCGTTTGGTCCTAAATTGGCGCCCGCTCTTTGGGAAATAAAAGCTAAGATTCCTAAAGGGGAAATGGTGGGTCTTGTAGGGCCAGATGGTGCAGGAAAAACAACATTGATTCGCCTCATTGCCGCATTGCTTGTGCCTACAAAGGGAACTATTCATGTCGCAGGCAAAGATAGCGTCAAAGATGCGGAGTTCATCCATGCACATACAGGTTATATGCCCCAAAGGTTTGGCCTTTATGAGGATCTGACAGTCATGCAAAATCTCAATCTTTATGCAGATCTTCGCGGCGTTGTTGAAGAGCGCCAGAAAACCTTCGATCAACTGCTCACGTTCACGGGACTATCCCCATTTAAAGATCGTTTAGCCAAAAATCTTTCCGGCGGCATGAAACAAAAGCTGGGATTGGCATGCGCTTTGATCAAAAAGCCTCTTCTTTTGCTTCTCGATGAGCCAACTGTAGGCGTTGATCCCCTTTCTCGAAGGGAACTATGGAAAATGGTCACAACACTTCTCCATGAAGGAATCTCGGTCCTTTGGAGCACCGCCTATTTAGATGAGGCTGAAAAATGCGACAACGTACTTCTCATCAATGAAGGGAAAATGCTTTTTTATGGAAAGCCCCAAGAATTGACGCAAAGAATGGAAAACAGGATCTTTAAAATTCAAGTGCCTCAAGAAAAAAGACGAGAAGCACTTGCTCGAGTTTTGAAAAAAAATGAAGTCATTGATGCCACTTTGCAGGGCAAAGATTTGCGCATCATTACAAAACCTGGTGCCCATTTAGATGAAGGTGAACCCACAATCCCTCGATTCGAAGATGCATTCATCGATATTTTGGGAGGAATGCCTAGGGTCGAGTCTCAGCTTGCACAAACATATTCTCAAAAAGGAAAAACAGCACACACCGCTGTGCAGGCTAAAAATCTCACAAAAAAATTTGGAGCGTTTACGGCCGTTAATGACGTGTCCTTAATGGTAGAGCCAGGAACTATCTTTGGCTTGCTTGGTCCCAATGGCGCCGGCAAGACAACAATTTTTCGCATGATGTGCGGTCTTTTGCATCCAAGTTCTGGAAAAGCGATCGTGGCAGGACTAGATCAGCAAGCAGCTCCAAGCAAAGCGAGGGCCAAAATTGGATACATGGCACAGAAATTTTCCTTGTACGGGCATTTAAGTGTGTTGCAAAACCTGATTTTTTTTTCAGGAATTTACAATTTGACAGGCCCGAAACAACAGCAAGCCATCGAGATGATGATCGATATTTTTTATTTAAAATCCTATCTTGATGTATCAGCTGACCTATTGCCTTTGGGATATAAAAGACGGCTGTCTTTGGCATGTGCCACAATGCATCAGCCAGATGTTTTATTTCTAGATGAGCCTACATCAGGAGTTGATCCTCTCACGAGGAGAGAATTTTGGAACCATATCAATGGCCTTGTGGAAAAAAAGGTGACCGTCATGGTGACAACACATTTTATGGATGAGGCTGATTACTGCGATAAGATAGCGCTTATTTTCAATGGGAAAATCATTCACATGGACACTCCTGATGCTCTGAAAGAATTTGCTAAGACCCAAGAAAATCCAACTCCTACACTTGAAGACGCATTCATCAAACTGATTGGTGAACATGAATAGATCGCTTTCGAAAATCTATTCAAAAACCATCGACTTTTTCAATCAAAGCGCATTTCGAAAGAGGTCTAATGAAAAAAAGCAAAGATTGAAAGCTCTCATTACAAAAGAGACCATTCAAATATTAAGGGATCCAAGTACATTATTAATCAGTATTGCTTTGCCATTATTCCTTTTATTTCTATATGGATTTGGAGTTTCTCTAGATCTGAATCATCTCCGCATAGGACTTGTTTTGGAAGATACCTCTCCTGAAGCTATAACCTTTGCAGAATCTATCACAAATTCCCGTTTTTTTGATGTGACAATGGGAAGGAACCAAAGGGAAATGGAACCATTGATTGAAGAGGGAAAAATTCGAGGATTTATTGTTGTGCCTTCTTATTTTTCCCAATTTCTAAAAAGAAAAGAGACTATCGCTCCCATTCAGGTAATCGCAGATGGTAGTGAACCCAATACTGCAAACTTTGTACAAATCTACGCGACCGGCGCTTATCAAAAATTCCTTTTCTATGAGAGAAAAGTTAACAATATCCAGTCCAGTCCTCGTGTTTGGTTCAATGAAGAGCTTGAAAGTCGTTTTTTTCTTCTTTCAGGATCTCTTGCAATTATCATGACCCTTATAGGAACACTTTTGACAGCCCTTGTTGTTTCCAGAGAGTGGGAAAGAGGAACTATGGAGTCCATAATGTCTACGCCCGTGACCATTTTTGAACTTGTTTTTGGAAAGCTGGTTCCCTACTTTGTTCTTGGGATGCTTTCCATGTTATTATGTATTGCAGTTTCTGTGTGGGGATATGGATTGCCTCTTCGTGGGTCCTTTTTTCTTCTTCTTTTGGTTTCCGCACTTTTTTTATTAGGCGCCATTGGAATTGGGCTGCTTATTTCTACAATGGCAAGAAATCAAACCATTGCTTATCAAATCTCTGTCGTTACAGCCTTTTTGCCGGCCTATATTCTCTCAGGATTTCTTTTTGAAATTGCAAGCATGCCCAAATGGATCCAATTCCTTACATACTTTGTTCCCGCGCGGTATTTTGTCCAATCCTTACAAACCCTATTTCTAGTCGGAAACGTTTGGAGATTAATATTTTATAACATGCTTTTTTTAATCGGAACAATAATTGTGTTTTTTGGAATTACAACTTTAAAAACCGTAAAAAGGTTGGATTAGACCTCTTGCATGTGGAAACGTATTTTGACATTGATTCGTAAAGAACTGATAGGGATCTGGAGAGATCCCAAAAGCCGTGCCTCTCTTTTAGCACCACCTTTGATCCAGTTGTTTATTTTTACATTTGCAGCAACTTTGGATGTGAAAAATGTTCCAATTGGGATTCTCAATAGGGACAATGGGGAGAAAGGATTCGAGCTTGTCCAAAGATTTCACGGCTCTCCCACATTCACTAAAATACGTTATTTGAATGGTGTCGAAGAAATTGCTCCCTTTATCGATGAACAAAAAGGGGTCATGGTGGTATCGATTGATGAACAATTTTCCCGTAACATTAACGCTAATGAACAAGCCTTAGTCCAATTCATTCTGGATGGAAGAAAGTCTAATACGGCTCAAATTGTTTCCGGATACGCCAATACTATCCTCAATCAGTTTAGCCAAGATACCTTTGGTCTCAAGAATCAAAAAAGCACATTAGTAACCCGAAATTGGTATAATCCTAACCTGGAATATTATTGGTATAACATTCCCTCCCTTGTGGTTACCCTTTCAATGTTGACCTGCCTTGTTGTAACGTCCATTTCCGTTGCGAGAGAAAAAGAATTGGGCACTTTTGATCAGCTTCTTGTTTCTCCCATGCAACCTATGGAAATTGTTATTGGAAAAATCATTCCTGGCATCATTGTCGGTGTTTTGGAAGCCATTCTTTTATTATGTGTGGGCGTCTTTCTGTTTCAAGTTCCTTTCACAGGGTCAATTATCTTGATTTTTTTAAGTTTATTAATTTTTATTGCTTCTATTGGAGGAATTGGGCTTTTTATTTCCTCTCTTTCATCCACCCAACAACAGGCGATGTTGGGAACTTTTATTTTTATGGTCCCTTCCGTTCTTTTATCAGGCTTTGCAACTCCCATTGAAAATATGCCAACCTGGCTGCAGCCTGTGACATATTTAATACCGATGAGATATATGCTCGTTATTTCAAAAGGCATTTTTCTCAAAGCGATGCCAGCAGCCATCGTGTTTAAAAATCTTTGGCAAATGGCCATCATTGCTGCTTTCACGCTGATTATAGCAGGATTATTTTTTCGAAGGAGACTCGAGTGAAACAATACTTTTTTCTGAGTATCTTGATCCTCTTTTCAGGATGCCTTGTGGGACCTAATTACAGATCTCCTGAAGTGTGCGTTTCGGATGAATGGCATGCTCCTGAATCTATTCTTGCAGAGCCTGATTGCAACTGGTGGGAGCTATTCAATGATGATCTTTTGGTCAAATATATTAACCTTGCGGCCCATCACAACTATGATCTTTTAAAAGCTGAAGCCAATATTTGGCAGGCAAGATCGCTTTTGCAAGTGACTGCTTCAGATTTGTTTCCCCATGTGGGTGCAGATTTAGATGGCCTTCGTACATATTTTAGTAAAAATGGACCCATAGGCATTTTTGAAGGATTGGGAAAGGCAAAAATACCTCCTGCCATCAACATTTATAACGCTCTGATTGATGCGACTTGGGAAATTGATATCTTTGGCAAAACAAGGCGAAACATTGAGTCCTCAAAGGCCCGAGTAGAAAGTTACATTGAAGAGAGAAATGCGCTTCTTCTTTCCATTTTTGCAGAAGTGGCTATGAATTATGTGCACATCCGAGGCACTCAGGAGCGTATCCAACTGATAGAGAAAAATATTTCTTTATTAGAACAGAATATGAAAATTGCAAACACACAAGTTTCAACTGGCTATTCAAATAAATTGAATTTGGTTCAGATAGAAGCCCAACTATCTTTGGCCAAAGGAGCGCTCCCGGATCTTTATGCACAAACCTTCAAGCTAATCTACGCTCTTTCTATTCTCACGGGGAATTTGCCTGAAACTTTTTTAACTGAACTTTTGCCAGAAAAAGCGCTTCCAAACCCACCTATTGATGTGACAGTTGGTCTGCGCTCTGATCTTTTACGAAGAAGGCCGGATGTTTTGATGGCTGAAAGAAATCTTGCTGCTGCCACAGCAAGCATTGGCGTGGCCGTTGCTTCTTTTTTTCCCTCATTTAATTTGATAGGTTTATCAGGGTTTCAATCTTTGCATCTCAATAATCTTTTCGAATCAAAAAGTCTTGCTTGGGCCATATTAGGTGATATTAATATTCCCATTTTTCAAGGGGGAAAATTGATTGGGAATTTGCGTGCTAGCGAAGCTGCAGCCGCATCTGCGGTAGCTAATTATCAACAAACAGTATTACATGCCCTCGAGGAAACAGAAGGAGCTTTGATATCTTATGAGCAAGAGCTTGCAGCCCGCAAAAATTTGCAAAATGCTGCAGATCATTATGATCAATTTGCCTCCATCACAAGGGAAAGATTCCAAAAAGGACTTGTGAGCATGACTGATTATCTTGATGCTGAAAGGCAATTGATATCTTCGGAACTGACTCTTCTCGACAGTAAAACATCAGTACTTTTAGATCTCATTGCTCTATATAAAGCGCTGGCAGGGCCTTTTTGCTTCGATGAAACTTAATAACCTGTGGTAGATGTTCACCTTCCTCCTTCGTCAGGAGCTGAAAACAGCGGCCAAATTGCCTTTATGGAGGTAAAATTCTTGAAAAGTTCCTGTGCAGAAAGGCGTAAGCAGCTCTCTTAGCTTGGCCAACGCTTCCAAGATCTCTTCTTCAGAAGTATGCTCTAGTCCCTCCAGAACAAGACAAACATTCTTGGTATCTTTGGTGATTTTACTTTTATCACACTCTCGATAATTCCATGAGCGACAGAGTACTTCCTTTTCATCCCGATAAATAACCTCGCCTTTTTTTATCTCTTCGCTCTTGTCACTTCCCAACATAATAAAGTGTTCGGTACCATCTGCCATTGTCAAGGTAATATCCCCATCTGTTTGGTCAATGTCATCACCACCTGCAGGCAGCAGACTAATAATTGAGACCAAATTATAGGCGTCAACAATGGGGTTGATAGAGGGCACCTCCTTGCCTTGAAGGATTCGTCTCATTAAAGCCTCAATTGAACTTCGGTTGAGGGAAGGTTTAAACCCAAACTTCCTATAAGCCTCACGCCAATCAGCTATCTTTGGCACAGTTGCGAGTTCTTCTAGTTGGTATTTTTCCCGGATATCTCTTTCGGCTTTACGAAAAAGTGCGGAAAAAATTTGTCCCTTGGAATTATCGATATTGCGTACCACAAGCACACCGATTTTCACCTTTGGGAACATATCTATCATTGCAGAATCAATGCTAAATTTCATATTTTTTCTCCGTAAATAGACTGTCTACATCCAGTAGATTGCTCTTCGTAAGCAGATGCATAGCTTATCTTTGCGTAAAGTGAGTTGGTAAATGGAAAAGAAGAAAAATAGCGGGAGAAGGATTCGAACCTCCGACCTTTGGGTTATGAGCCCAACGAGCTAACCACTGCTCCATCCCGCGATAATAGCAAATATGTTAACTCCCCTAATCATTTCCAACAAGAAAAAACCGCCTCCCAACTATTTTCAATAGCCCCCCGCCCCTCCTCAATAACCTCCCTTCCCCTCTCCCCTATCTCCTTCCTCCTCTTCTCATCGGATAATAAACTGCAAAGCGTTGGATATAAGGTCTTTTCAGTGATTTGTATTCCCCCTCCATGTGATCGTATCAAATCAAGAAAATCAGGCTGAGCATGCATATATGGGCCAAAAAGCACCGGCACTCCATAAAATGAGGGCTCTAAAATATTGTGTCCCCCTATTTTTTTTATAAAACTCCCCCCCACAAAAGCTACATCAGAAAGGCTATAGCAACTTCTCAGTATACCCATCTTATCCACAAGTATTACCCTCCTCTCCTCCGTAAATCCCTGTTTCGACGAAAAAGAGGCGTAAGGAATTTTGCTCCTCTGCAAAAGCTTTGCAATAGTGCCAAAACGCTCTGGGTGACGAGGAGCGATAAAAAGCCTAAGATGGGGAAATTGCAAGCTGAGCTCTTCAAAATATTTGAGAAATAAACCCTCCTCAGGAGAGTGTGTCGATCCTAAAGTCACTACTAAATCTTGCTCGGAAAGCCCAAGCTCCTCTCGAGTGAAAGCTGAAGGCGGAATTTCACAATCAAGCTTGATATTTCCTGTCACTCTCATCTTCTCTTCAGGAAAACCCAATTTTAAAAAACGCTCTTTGTATAGTTTGCCTTGCAAACAGAGAAGATCAAAAGAAGAAAAAAGAGCACGCGCAAAGACAGGCACCTTCTCAAGTCTTCTAAAAGAACGCTCTGAAATCTTACCATTGAGAAGTATAAGTTTTGCTTTCTGCTCCTTAGCCGCATTTTGAAAATGAGGCCAAAAATCTGACTCAGTGATGATAACCACATCAGGCGCCACCCTCTTTACAATAGGGTAGATGATATAGGAAAAATCAAGGGGAAGAAAATAATGGTAGTCAGCACCGACTAATGCTCCTTCTGCATAACCCGTCTCGGTAGCTGTTGTCAAAAGCACCTTTGGATGCAGCTGCGAAGCCTTCAAGCTCTTCACAAATGGCGCAACTGCTCTCGTCTCACCTAAAGAAACAGCATGGATCCAAATAAGAGGCCGACCCTCTTTCTCAATCTTTGGAAAACCCACCCCTCCTAAACGAGCAAGAAAACTCTTGCGGTACTTACCTTTGATAAGCACGGCATAGAAAACCTTAGGCAAAGAACACAGGACGAAAAGATGCAGCCCTATGTCGTAAATAATTTGTGCAATTAAACCCACTATAAGACGAAGTTGAGAAGCTTGTTCGGTATAAATATAATTTTCTGAACCTTCCCCGTCAAATACTTTGAAATATGGGGGTGCTCCTTGGCCAAATGCACGATTCTCTCCTCACTCTGATCTTTTGGCAGCTCAAACTTACCGCGCACCTTACCATTGATCTGAATCACGTAAGTAGCCATGTCCTCGATAAGATATCTCTGATCAGCCTTGGGCCAGGGCGCATAAGTAACACTTTGCTGCCCCCCAAGATACTCCCACACCTCTTCTGCCACATGCGGAGCAAAAGGCGCCAAAACACTCACCGCCATCTTCACAACCTCCCTCGGATAATGGGGCAGCTTAATGAAAGCCGTCACAAACTCCATCATCTTAGCAATCGCCGTATTAAACAGCATGTTTTCGATATCTGCAGTCACACCCTCAACAAGGCGATGCCCTAAACGCAATGCCTCCTGTAAAGTACCCTCCGCCATTTCTGCATCAGCACCAACTAACTTCTCCGAGGTCGCCATCTCAAAAAAACGATTTAAAAAGCGCTTGCACCCACTCACCCCTTCCGTGTTCCACACCTTCTCTTTATCAACAGGACCCATAAACATCGAATAAAGCCTTAAACTATCCGCCCCAAACTCCTCCCTAATCTCATCGGGAGAAACCCCATTGAGCTTCGATTTCGACATCTTTTCTATCTGCGAACGCAATAATTCCCCCGTCTCCCAATGAAAATACTTTCCCTCTCTTTCAACTACCTCCTGCCCACTCAAATACATCCCATTTTCCCTTTGGAAAGAACGCGAAATCACTAGCCCCTGATTACAAAGCCTTTGGAATGGCTCTGTCGTACTTACATAGCCGCAATCAAAAAGCACCTTGTGCCAAAATCTTGCATAGAGAAGGTGTAAGACGGCGTGCTCCGCACCTCCTACGTATAAATCAATGGGCATCCAAAACCGCTCTTTCTGCTGCCCCCAAGCCTCTTTTTCATTATGGGGATCGAGAAAACGCAAATAATACCAACAAGAGCCTGCCCACTGGGGCATTGTATTAGTCTCACGTAGCGCTTTTTTTCCCGTTTTAGGGTCAATGATCTCGACCCAATCACGTACTTTGGCGAGAGGACTTTCCCCCGTTGGACTAGGCTTAAATTCAACAATTTCAGGAGGAACAAGGGGGAGCTCATCGAGACCTAAAGCCCTTTTAGAGCCATCTTCAAAATGAAGAATAGGGAAAGGCTCTCCCCAATATCTTTGCCTAGAAAACAACCAATCTCGCAGACGGTATGAGATTGTTTTTTTCCCTACTCCCGCTTTCTCAAGCCACCCGATAACCCTTTTTTTTCCCTCTTCACTAGTCAACCCATTTAAAGAAAAGGTGCCAAACAAACTATTGATGCACTTGCCTTCTCCTGACCAACACTGCTCTTGTGCCATAGTTTTCTCTGCAATGGCCTCTTCTTCCGGAAGAATGACGGGGCGGATCGTTAATTGATACTTTTTAGCAAAGGCAAAATCCCTTTCATCGTGTGCAGGAACAGCCATAACAGCTCCTGTTCCATATCCTGTCAAAACATAGTCGGCCGTCCAGATAGGTAGCTTTTCCCCTGAAACAGGATGACGAACATAAGCGCCTGTGAAAACCCCCGTTTTTTCCTGGGCAAGCTCTGCTCTTTCCACATCACTTTTAGCTACTGCCTCTTTGCAATAGAGACTCACCATCTCCCTCTTGTCAGATGTAACAATCTTATCGATAAGAGGATGCTCAGGGGCAAGAACGATATAAGTCACCCCAAAAAGGGTATCTGGACGCGTTGTGAAAACCTCAATTTTCTCTCCCTTTCCTTCCACTGCGAAGGCAATATTAGCCCCCTCACTGCGCCCAATCCAATTTCTCTGCAGCTTCTTCAAACTCTCCGGCCAATCAACAAAATCTAGATCTTTCAAAAGACGATCAGCGTAGGCGGTGATTTTTAAAACCCACTGACGCAGGGGGCGTTTTTCGACAGGATGCCCCCCCTCTTTTGCCCTACCGCCCTCAATTTCCTCATTGGCAAGCACAGTTCCTAAAGCAGGGCAATAATTGACATAAAGATCGGCCTCATAAGCAAGCCCTTTCTCATAAAGCTTGGTGAAAATCCATTGCGTCCATTTGTAGTAGGAGGGATCGCATGTGGAGATCTCCCGATCCCAGTCATAGGCATAACCTACAGATTCCATCTGTTCGCGGAATTTTTTGATATTAACATGAGTTGTGATCGCAGGATGAGTGCCCGTGCGCACAGCATACTGCTCAGCGGGGAGGCCAAAACTATCCCAACCCATCGGATGAAGAACATTAAACCCTTGCTGCCACTTGTACCTTGCAAGGATATCTGTTGCGGTATATCCGATGAGATGACCAACATGCAGCCCCGAGCCGGAGGGATAGGGAAACATGTCAAGAACATAATATTTAGGGCGCGTGGGATCCTCGGAGGCCTTAAACGCCTTCCTCTCCTTCCAAATGCGCTGCCACTTCTTCTCAATCCCTAAATGCTCATATTTCATAGAGAAGAGATTAGCAAAGAAAAGATTTATCTGCGATCACTTTTCAGAACTCACCTTACGCAAAAAGAAGCATGCAGATGCTGTAGCGAGAGAACAATATGCAAAGAAAACCTTGATCAGACTGCGGCAGTTTGGTTCAATGACCTCTTGATGAATGCGTCAGAGTAGCGGGGTTCAAAATCTGGATTTCTCTGACGAAATGAGAGCAAAAACCGCGGATCAGCAGTATAGCAGCCATTGATAAGATGAACAGTAAAGCCTAAGTGAAAGGAGCGCCAATAAACAGCTTGTTCAAAGTCGTAATAGCCATATGAAAGATCCTTGAGAATGGGCCAAGTGGCAGTGGTAAATTGCATTTTAGTAAAACGAGCATTCAGCATACGTGCAAGAGCGTGTTTTTGTGCAGAAGGAATTGAACGCAAGAAGGTTTTGTTCCGAGGAGATGCTTCTAAAAACTCAATGGCTGTTTGAGGACTAAAGTGAATTAGGCGTCCAAATAATGGTTGTGAACAAACAAAAGCTGCGTAAAGCGCAGGAGGAGCTCCCAAAATACATTCCCTCAAAGCCGCATCATCTAATCTGCAAATAATCAATGCACGCTGAGCTGCAGTGAAAGAAGTGTGCTGTAATAGCTTAAGTATCAGCTTTACCTGTTGTGATTCATCTAATTTTGCAAAATTCTTCTCATGAAAAAAGAGATTAAAGACCTCTTGCTCCTGTTTTTTGATACCATCTTTCAGGTTTTCTAATAGATCACCTACAGCCCCAAGTAGCTTTGCCTTATCGCAGAGCAACATCTCAACTAACTGATTTTTAGATAATTGCTCATTATCTACATATTCTTGTATCACCTTAAAAAGAGGAGTTCTTTCCGCTTTGATATTTGCTAGGTCATCGTTGAAGGAAACGACTCTTCTCTGAATATGCTTTTTTGCTACGACAAGAGCAATGAGATACGCTGAAAAGACAGTCGCAATAAAAGTAGCCCCTCCCAAAGTATACATAGCACCCTTACCTTGAAGATCAAAGCCATGAGCAACCATGAGATATACTCCCAAGCCAATAGCAAGCGACGCAAGAGCTGTGATCATGGCATTAGAGCACCTCCAATTATAAAGGAATTGCTCTTTTGCCCATTCTGCATTGCGTACGCGTATACCTATTGTGGAGGCGGGCAAGTGTCGGCTAATGAATTCATTACTTGAGGTTGTAGGTGTTTTTGCCATCACAGCTCCCCCGACTCTTTTACCCACGACTCATAGTTTTTCGCCCAAAGTTTTAGGAAATTCCCTGCACGGCCTGAACGTGTTAAGTGACCAAGGAATAAAGCTCGATTCCCTGGTGTCATATTTTGACAAATTGAAATTAGGGTTTTAAATTGTGGGGAGAGACCTTCATATCCAATTTGTTTCTCTGCACTTTTGTCCCTAACACCAAAGTGATTATCTTCATGAAGAACTTCTGATGCGATCACGAGTGGATAATTTACCAAAATTGCCACTAGACCCATATCCATCGCAGCGGTCCAGCTCTGAAAACAAGGCCTTACATGCGTTCTCATAAGATAGTCATAATGCGCTTGGTTAGGTCGATCTTTGGCCACTTTTAATGCAATAGCAAAAAGTCTTAATCGATCATGGGATAGCGGACTAGTTAGAGAATAGATAAATTCTTGCAACCTAGCATCCGGTAAAGCTTTAATCAATGGTTCGATATGTATAGTTAACATGTGTGGTATTATGCCTTCTAATGAGGCAATTATGAGCGGATTAGTCACGACCAAATCACTGAATGCAAGTGCATGCATGTTCGGGTTTCCAGTTGTTATCCAACGGGTCAAAAGAGTAGTTAAAAGCTGTTTATGATACGTTTGATTAGAGACGCTCTTAGTTACCCTTAATGCTGCCCCAATCACTCGTGATTCATCGAGAGTTGGCGAAGCAATTGAAGAAAGCTCACTGATAAAAGCGGCTAAGTTATCCTCTGGTAAAGGTCTAATCAGTTCTTCGATCTGCACATCTGACATATATGGTATGATGCCTTCTAATGAGGCTATTATGAGCGGATTAGCCACGACCAAATCTCTCAACACAAGTGCGCATATGTTCGAGCCTCCAGTTGTTATCCAGCGGGTCAAAAAAGTAGTTAAAAGCTGTTTATAATGCTTTTGACTATGGAAGCTCTTAGTTACCCTTAATGCTGCCGCAATCACTCGTGATTCATCGAGAGTGGGCGAAGCAATTGAAGAAAGCCCTCTGATAAAAGTGATTAACTTATCCTCTGGTAAAGGTCTAATCAGTTCTTCGATCTGCACATCCGACATGTCTGGTGTCGCTCCTAATGAGATAATTCGCAACGGATTATGCATGACCAAATCACGTAAAAAGTATTTGTAATGCTCTTCATGAGGTGGGCCCTTAGTTACCCTCAATGCCGCCGCAATCACTCGTGATTCATTGGGAGTTGGCAAGGCAATCGAAGAAAGCCAACCGGTAAAAGTGACTAACTTACGCGCTGGTAAAGGGCTAATCAATTCTTCGATCTGTACATCTGACATACGTGGTATTACTTCTAATGAGGGAATATTGCGAGTGGTTAAATTGCTAATAAATCGAGGTTCCCCTATGACCGGATCAGGCATGACCCCATCACTCGATGCAAATGCGCGCATGTCAGGGCCTCCAGTTATTATCCAACGGGTAACAAGAGTATGTAAAAGCTGTGCGTAAGACCTTGTAAATCGTTCAATTCGGAAACTAGTTACGCTCATTGCTGCAACAATCACTGCTGATTGACTGCGGGTAGGAGAAGGAATTGAACAAAGCTCGTGGATAAAACTCTCTAACTTATCCCCGGATAAATTGTCGATAAATGGTTGAATGTCTGATTCCTTGCTTAGCACCGTTAAAAGTTGTACCATATTGACACCATCAAGTGATGCAACTAACTCTGAATCAATCTCTAAAGTATCCAACAGGGGAGTGTTCTCTCTGTCCATCGCAATGTAGTTGTTTAACTGAGCCCTCAAAAGCTCTTTGTAATACCTCTGACCAGCTTGTTTCTTAGTCACTTGCAATGCAATGGCGATAACCACTAACTGATCGGGATTTGGTGACCTAATTGAACCAATGTCACGGATGAAATCGCTTAATCTCTCCCCTGACAAGACCTTTATAACTGCTTCAATATGCGCCCTAGCCTCTGCATCGTCTATTCTTGTCATTACAAGCGTTAAAAAGTGCGCCACATTAGGAGCACGTAATGCAACGATCCCTGGATAATCTAGAAAAATACCCATCAGATGTATGTTGCTATTGTCAATCCAATTGCGCAAATGATCAGTCATTACAGACTCATAAACCGCCCTATGATTTGACAGAACCACTTTCCATGCTATAGTCATCACTTCTATTTGATCGGCGTCTGGTGCACTCGTTGAAGCAACTTCCCGCATAAGCCGGCCTAATTCCTCATCTGGCAGACCTCTAACAAATCGTTCAACTAATGGTACCGCCCATTCTGTCTCGGATCTCATACTTGCTATAGATGTTAAAAATTGCAGTGTATTTGGAAATACTGCTCGATTGATGTTTGGACAAAATAGGCTGCAAATAGCAGAAAACACTTTTTGTAGGTGCAAATTGCATCGATGCCTCTCCCTGCATCTCAGGTAGACATGACTAAGAAACCGCACAGCTCCTGCGGGATCTAAACTGCCAATAAAGCCCTCTAAAATGCAACGACACTCCTCCTCATTTGCACATCTGTCTAATAAAACAAGATTAAAATCGGTCTGCATTAAATGCCGCGTCATTCCAGGTATTGTTTGCAAAGTCTCCCATAGCTTAGGACCAGGAAGATGGCTCCCCATCATCCCTACAGGATTCAAACAATGCTGTACCATTCCTATACAATTTTCTGTACCCAGGGAGATCAAAATTTTGACACGCAAGCCCGCTGTTAACGATGAATACTCTAATGCCTTAGCGATAAATTCGATTCTTTTTGTAAGAGCAGCATCATGCGGACCATCGGCAATACGTATCTCATGAATATTTAAAAGGAGAAGATCGATTAACCTTTTTTCTGCGTGTGTAAAACTATGCCGTTGCTCGGTGAGATGAATAATTTCATCGAGTAACCTTGTTACCTCCGAGGGGTCACAGGCTTCCAATAATCGCATAATCAATGGTACCGCCCATTCTGTCTCGAATCTCATACTTGCTATAGATGTTAAAAATTGCAGTGTACCCGGAAATACTGCTCGATCGATGTTTAGATAAAATAGGCTGCAAATAGCACAAAACACTTTTTGCGGGCGCGGATCGCGTCGATTCCTCTCTCTGTATGCCAGATAGACATGACTAAGAAACTGCACAGCTCCTACGGAATCTAAACTGCCAATAAAATCCTGTAAAACGCCACGACACTCCCCTTCATTTGCACATCTGTCTAATAAAACAAGATTAAAATCGGTCTGCATTAAACGCCGCGTCATTCCAGATATTGTTTGCAAAGTCTCCCATAGCTTAGGACCAGGAAGATGGCTTCCCATCATCTCTACGAAATGCAAACAATGCCGTACCATTCCTATACAATTTTCTGTACCCAGGGAGATCAAAATCTCCTGACATTTATATGTACTTAGCGACGAACATTCTAATGCCTTAGCTATAAATTCGATTCTTTTTGTAAGAGCAGCATTATGCGGACCATCGGCAATACGTATCTCATGAATATTTAAAAGGAGAAGATTGATTAGCCTTTTTTCTGCGTCTGTAAAACTATGCTGCTGCTCGGTGAGATGAATAATTTCATCGAGTAACCTTGTTACCTCCGAGGGGTCACAGGCTTCCAATAATCGCAATACCTCCTCTCCCTTCTCTACCTCATCATCGGTGAGGCGATCTGCAATAGCCTTGAAGAGAAACACCTCGGCTTTTCGCGCTCTCCTTAATGTCTCAGCTACCTCATTACATTCCATCCTTTTGTCATGCGCAAATATTTTTGCCTTCTGAGTCAGGTGCACGGCACGAATCATGAAAATGACCAGTCCAATAGCTATTGTTGTTGTACCGAAGCAGGGATCAATGCCCTCGTTCATCAAAAGAGAGATGCCAGCCGCAATTAATGTCAGGGCAATGGGTATTGTCTTAATAATAGACGACCGTATTTGCCCACCATGACTCAAACGTGCTTGATCAACATCATTTATTCCCTGCTCCTGCTCTCGAAAACCGATATCATCAGCATTATGCAGGTATGTGGCCACCATATGTCGTGATAGCTTCACAGGACTGTGGAAAGGAAGGAGGGCCCTAGATGGAGGCAGTATAGGAACGCCGGCCATAAAATTATTATTCCTACATAAATATTATTATTATTTAGATATAATAATATACTAAAAAATAATTAAATACAAGTAAATGTACTCAAAACTCAGGTTAAAAACAAATATGTGCTATTTCTTGCGGCTCAATAAATATAATAGAAAATTTAAACAAGACTTTAGTCAACTCTATTTGATTTTTAGAAAGTTTATTTTACTTTTTCGCCATGTATGGTAATTATTGTTTTGTTAAAAGTAAATAAAGAAAATATTTCTATTATTTTCTTTCGATTAAGGGGCACTTGTGGTACTCTCTTTAAACATATGAATAGAAAAAATCATTCCCCATCACGTGCCCGTTCTCGAAAACGCGACTTTAAGTCAAAAGAAGAAAAGAAAGTTGTCAGCGGGACTATCAGAATACACCATCGTGGATTTGGCTTCCTTAAACCTGAAGAAGGCAGTGAAGAAGTATTTATCCCTAAACAGCAGACTTACGGGGCTGTTGATGGGGATTTTGTCGAAGTCGAGATCAATCTGCTCTCCTTCTCAGAGAAAGGGCCTGAAGGACGCGTGCATCAGATACTAAAACGGGGACATTCCCATGTTGCTGGCACAATCACTGCGATTGTAAAAGAGGGGGGGGGGCTTTGCTTACGTGCCTCTGCTTGGCAGCACTCAGCAGATGCGCATCATGCCTACTCAAGAAAAAGAGCTCCAAGTGGGAGATAGGATCATCATTCACGTGCTTGAGTGGGGGAAAAATGAGCGTGAAAGCAAAGGGGAAATGTCTGGTTATATTGGGCATATTTCCGACCCCTCTTGCGATGTGCGTGCAGCCATTGAAGAGTTTGAGCTTAAATACGCTTTCCCAGAAAAAGTGGTCCTTGAAGCACACTCTTTTGGAAAAACTGTGCCTTCGAAAGAGATCTCTCAACGGGAAGATTTGCGCTATCTTGAGTGTGTCACAATTGACCCCGAAACGGCAAAAGACTATGACGATGCCCTTTCATTAACTCTCGATGAACAAGGCAATTACCATCTTGGTGTGCATATTGCTGATGTCACTTATTATGTAAAACCAGGCTCTTTCCTTGATAAGGAGGCCAGAGAGCGGTGCAACTCCACCTATTTTCCTGGCACTGTTCTTCCGATGCTTCCTCATGAATTGTCCAGTCACCTCTGCAGCCTTATGCCTAATGTGAATCGGCTGGCCGTTTCTGTGTTGATCAAATTTGATCAAAATGGAAATCTCTCTGACTACAGGATCACACGGAGCGTCATCAAAAGCCGGAAGCGCTTTTCTTATGGGGAGGCTAAAGCTGTTCTCGATGGAGAGAAAAAAAGCAAATATGCCTCCCACCTCTTGCTCATGGTGGATCTATGTCACAGACTGAAAAAGAAGCGATATGAAAGAGGCAGTATTGAGTTTGCCTTCCCTGACATCAGTATCCGTGTCGATGAAAAGGGGGCCCCTGTAAAGATCGAACGAGTGGAGTATGATATCACCCATCAACTCGTTGAAGAATTTATGTTGAAAGCAAATGAACTCATTGCTACCCATCTTTCAAATCAAGGTAAACCCTTAACTTACCGCGTCCATGAACAACCTAACCCGGAAAACATAAAAGAGTTTGCTGCCCGCTGCCGGATTTTCGGGTTTCAATTGCCTGATGAGCCAACGGGGGAGCAACTGCAAAATCTTTTTGATCAGGCCCGAGGAACACCCTATGGCCAATTTATTGCTACAGCTTTTGTTCGTAGCATGAGATTGGCTACATACTCAGCGCAAAACGTCGGGCACTTTGGATTGGGGCTTGAGCACTACACACACTTTACAAGCCCTATCCGGCGATATATCGATTTGATTGTCCACAGAGTATTGTTTAATCATCTCACCAATGCAGAAAATTTGGACCAAGTGGCTCTCCAATGTTCTGAAAAAGAGCGCCTTTCTGCACGAGCAGAGGGCGCCGTCATCTTGTTAAAGAAGCTACGTCTTCTGAAAGAGGCCCAAAATACACATCCTCATAAACAATATGAAGCTGTGGTGACGCAGATCAAGCCTTTTGGTTGTATCTTTGAGGTGAGTGAATTTCTTTTGGAGGGGTTTTTTCACCTCTCTCAACTCGACAATGATTACTATATCTTTGACGAAGAAAACTGTGGTTTGATTGGTAATCGTACAGGAACTCGTTTTTTTGCGGGTGATAAAATATGTGTCACAGTTGAATCTATAAATCTTATCAATCAGGAAGTGAAGTGGCGGCTTGGTTCCCTGGAAAGCTCTAATCAAAAACCTAAGAGACGACGACGATGAAAAATATCAAAACACTTTTCATCACGGGCCTTGTGATTCTTCTCCCTTTGGCTGTGACTTTAGGCCTTGTTGTCTTTGCTATTAACTTTTTAACACATCCTTTTGTGGGTATGTTTGAACACTATATTGAAGAGTTTTCCTGGTTTAAACAACACCCGCGCAGCATTCACTTTCTGCTTCAACTCCTCTTTTTGACCTGCCTTTTCTTTTTTATTGTGTTATTGGGATTTTTAACGCGGGCTTTGTTTTTCAAAACGCTGCTTACGATCAATGATTATATTATCCATCGTATTCCATTTATCAAGACGGTGTACAAAGCAAGCCAGCAGGTTATTCGGGGGATTTTGGGGACCTCTTCGCGTTCTTTCAAGCAGGTGGTTATGGTTCCGTTTCCTAATAAGGGAGTGTATTCGATTGGACTTGTGAGTGGGAATGCGCCGAGGGTGTGTCTGGAGGCGGTGGATCCCTCATTGATCACTGTTTTTGTTCCGACAACGCCCAACCCTACTTCTGGCTTTTTGATGCTCTATAAGAAAGAGGATGTGATTTACACAGATATGAAGATTGAAGATGCTTTAAAGTATGTGATTTCCTGTGGGGTGATCTCTTCTGATGAGGCGCATGATCGTAAGAGTCAAGAGGCTTAAGGAACATGTTTCTTAAAAGTGATGCGCATGACTTTGTCACGTTCAAATGCACGCAAAAGCAAGGGATCTTCTCGGAAGTGGGCGGCTCCTGCATGTACGAAAGTTCTCCTGTCTCGGAAATGCTCTACGCTCTCCACTAGAGAGCGGTTTCTACCCACAAGAACATCCCTTGCATGTTGTTCTTTGCCTGCGCGCAGTTTCTCTACTACTATGGTATACATAAGGCTAGTCGAGTCCAGTGTTGTCAGCGTGCTCTCCCTTAGCGCCCTAAGTGTGCCTAGCTGTTCTTCCTGCATTTTCCGTGCAATTTCGTAGATGCCTCCTGTTTCTAATTGGGATTGAATGAGCACTATTAGCTCATCTGTGCTCTTCAACTGCTCTCCGCCCCTCCTTATAAGATCGGAAAGATGTAGGAATTGTTCCATGAGTTTTATATACGCACAACCCGATTCATAAAGAGCCATATTCTCCCAGCCGAATACTAGAACGCCCTTTGCTGGGTCAGTGTTATCGATTGTGACCTCCGAACGTGCATCAGGCACCTCCCCCTTTCCGAACCCTTCAAGAAGGACTACATCACCTCTTGCTGGGCATGTGCTCAGAAATCCACGAATAAATCCCCGCTGAATGCCATCTGGGTGGCACGTGTCTGCAACAAAGACACGACGAGCCTCTTTCCAGCTAGCGATATCGCCATGCACAGATACAGATTCTATGCCGTCATGCAAAGACTTAGGAATTCCGGAAGATGCAATCGATATTGGTCGCCAGAATGACACTTCACATGGGGCTGCGAATGCAGCGCCCTCTAAGGCAAATGACGACGCTTTATCGGACCTCTTACACCAAAAAAGGAATATGATAACCAACCCCGCACTCACACTTATTGCAGTTGCTTGATTATCATGCAGCCATTTAATGCCTTCCTGCATCTCAAAAGGGTCAATGTCTACAGTATAGCAGATAAGATAGGTAATGCTTATTATAGCAAAAAGAGCCAAGGCAATACTCATCACTGTTCTTTGAGCCGTTGTTCTATTTACCCAAATTTCATCACATGATTGGAATGGAAGCGGTTTTGACACCACTGCATCCATACCTTCGAAATCGATATGGGTAATAGCCCCTGAAGACATATAAGGATTCTTAATTTGTTATGTGCAGCTATTATAGCATAAGTTCTTGAATATTTGATGAAGAAGTGGTTCCAAAGTGATCAGAATGGGAACTGTCCCATCAGGCGTCGTGCTTCTCACCTCCCATAATCCTTAGCCTCTTTTGCGTATCCGCCGGGTTTAAATATTTATATCCGGCGGATACTTTCATTTCTTGCATTTTATCCGCCGGATTTGCGAAAATATAGCCAGCGGATAAGATGCAAAAACCTAAAGTATCCGCCGGATATAGATATTTAAACATTGATTGTAGACGGATTATGGTAATAACCTGAGTTTTGAGTTTAGATGCTTGAGATTCAAAGAGCATTTTGATGAAGCTTTGCAACAACCGAATGAGGTTATAGCCAGAGGCCCTATACCGAATGAGGAGCTCTCGCGTTTGTTGCAAAGCTTCGCAAAATGCATTTGAAGATCAGGCATTTAAACTCAAAACTCAGGTTAATAAATCTCAATTGGAAAAAATGGATTGAAAGGCTGGGGCATGGTAAAGAAAAATCTTAGCAAAGATAATTCTCAAGGAAAAATCTCTGGGCGCCTAAGGGAGCAAGAAATCCTGAAGGACCTCTTTGATTCCAAAAAATCGGAATTCATTGCTGTCTATGGACGCCGCAGGATTGGAAAAACATATCTTATTAAAAATCTTATAGATTCCTTGCCCACTGTTTTTTTCCACGTGACGGGGCTGCAAAAGGGCTCTTTGAAGGAACAATTGAGGGAATTTGCCAAGCAAATCGGCGCCACTTTTTACCAGGGCCCATCCCTCATTCCACGATCTAACTGGATTGATGCTTTTGAAGATCTCACTCAAGCTATCAATAAAATGCCAAAAGAGAAGAAAATTGTCCTCTTTTTTGATGAGTTTCCCTGGATAGCCACACCTCGCTCCAAGCTGATTACAGCTTTGGAATTGTACTGGAACCGTTATTGGGTTTTTGACAACCGCATTAAGTTGATTATTTGTGGCTCGTCTACATCCTGGATTATTGAGAATATTATCAATAATAAGGGAGGGCTTCATAATAGAGTGACGCGCACTATTCATCTGAAACCCTTCTTGCTCTATGAAATAGAAAGTTTTCTCAAGGAGCAGCGCATTCACTTAACTCACCGCCAAATTCTCGATCTCTATATTGTTCTCGGGGGTGTTCCTCTATACTGGTCATTTATACGAAAGGGACGTTCTGCGCATCAATGTATTGATGAGCTCTGTTTTCAGAGCAGCGGTCCCTTGGTTAAGGAGTTTGGACGGCTATTTGAGTCACTTTTTGAAAATGCAAAACCCTATATGGAACTTATTCGCACTATTGCTCGATATCGTTATGGAATTGGGCAAGCTGAGTTGATTGCAAAATCCAAACTTCCTGATGGAGGAAGTACTGTGCATAGGTTGTATCAGTTGGAGGAGGCGGGATTTATCACAAGTCTTATCCCTTATGGGCGCAAAGATAAGGGTCTTTACTACGTAATTGATGATGAATACAGTCTATTCTATTTATATTGGATAGAACCAAACTTGAAAACAATCGCTAAGAAAGCAACCAACGAAGGATTTTGGATATCACAATCAAATCAACCAACTTGGAAAATTTGGGCTGGATTATCATTTGAATCAATATGCTACAAACATATCGATCAGATTCGCAAAGCATTAAAAATCGATCCCGGCGCCACTGCAGGAACCTGGCGATTTAATCCTAAAGCAAAAACTGAAGAAGGAGCTCAAATTGACCTCCTTTTTGATCGACTTGATGGAGCAATCACCCTATGCGAAATCAAGTGCTTTGACAAACCCTTTGCGATCGATAAATCCTACGCCCAAAAGCTTTTGAAAAAAATGGACGTATTTCAGAAGCGGACAAAAACCAAAAAACAGCTTTTCTTCTGCATGATTACCACAATGGGATTAAAACCAACTATGTATTCTGAGGAGATAATAACGAGCCAGGCAAAGTTAGAGGATCTATTTTGTGATAAGGAGGTTCTGAAGAGATAAGTGAGGTGAGGTTATCAACTGAGCATCTCAGCAGTGGCAGGAGCTGATTTTATTTGTTCCCTACAGTGAGCTATAATTTGTTTTTTCCTCTCTGGTCCTCTTCCTAACATGCTTGCTTTCTATGCCATCCATATGAGATGATTTTTCTCCGAAAAAGTACCTAGATTGAGGAGACTTTATATGACAGTAACACCAAGTACAACATCCGCAGCTTCCGCAGCGGCGACTTATTCTGCAGCTTCTGCAGCAGCAGCCGGAGGGCCTGCCAGCAGTGCATCATCTCCAACCATCGCGGCAGGAATCGGAGGGCCTGCCTGTGCATTATTTTTAACAACAATTACTCCAGAAGCTCAGGCAGCTGAGTTCTTAGCTCAGGTGAAGAAATACCACGAGGCAACAAGTAAAATAATATCTGCTCTTGTGACAACTTCCGATTCCAGGCTGAGAGAGGGATTATTTTGTGATTTATGGCGTATCATTTGGTCTCAAAATGAGGCAGGAATTGCAACTTGTGCTATTTCCCTTCCGAGAGCGCTGGAGGGGCCTTTAGATGCACACTTAAGTTGTCAAACAACCGCCCTTGTGAGCAGGATAATACAAACTATTTCTATAAACATAGTTTTCTTTTGAGCATGGTCAAACCCTACACAACTTTCTCTTAAGGTAGAAAAAGGTCTAAAGGGCGAGCCATTGCAATAGCTTTGGTGAGCCCCCTCCTGTTTGTTCCGCCCAATTTTTATCATTCATAATTTAATCCACTATAGTCTGCTAAGAAAGGCTTATAGTAAGATGCTTGCCTACAGCACATGCCGCTTTTGAAAGAGATTTAATTGTAGATGGAAATTTAGGATCTAGAATGCGATCAACAGCGGCTCTGCTAGTCGCTAATTTTTCAGCTAACTTTGCTTTATTTAATTTCTTTTTTTTCATCTCTTTCTCTAATAGAAAGACAAAAACCCTTTTTGCTGCTTCTGCCTCAGCAGCTTCCAACATCCCCTCCTCACGGAGAAAGTCATCAAAATTGGATCCTCTGTGTTTAGACATAAGCCTCCTAGTAACGTTTAGCTCTATCAAGAGCAGTTTCTATATCTTGTCGTGGGGTTTTCTGAGTCTTCTTGATGATCCCATGTAAAAGAACCATGTCCCCATTTATCATTTTAAAGAGAACTCGAGCTATCCCATCAGGTATAGTGCTTCTCACCTCCCACAGCCCTTGTCCCAGATGCCTTACCAGTGGCATTCCAAGAGGCCAACCATGTTGCGTTGATAATTATTTAGCAAAATAAACGTTCCAATGTACTTTATTAATAAGATCTTTTTCTTCACTTGTCAGTGGAGAAAAAGATTCTTTTTCTTGTAAAAAGTTTTGCAAATGACTTTTGATAGATTCTAGATCCACGTCTTTGCTCTTTCTAAGGTGAGCACCAATAGAATAGCCATTCCAAACAAGAATATCTTTGTACCCTTTTCTTACACCGTTTAAAAACGATGCGTCTGAAAGAAAGGAAAGATCCATAGAAACAAGCTCTGGGAAAGGGCTGTTCGATTCAATTTCTTCTATTAAAGTCACTACTGATCTCAGCTGTAATCCTTTTTCATATGGTGTGTATGTCCCATAGGCTAGAGAGGGATGAATGTATATTTCCCTGGTTTCTCCTCTTTTCATGCCTTTTATGCCATGTGCAAAACCAGAAATCGTAGAATTTAAATTGACAGTAGCGTCCGCTTGATGCTGTAGACAATGACCTGAGCTATCAAAAAATGTATATTTAAGACGAACATTAGGAGACTGACATTCGGTACTATTCTCACCAGGATTTAAAATTTTATAATAGAGTTTATTAGGAACAACGCACTCTACATCCTTTTGCTTTTCTAGAGAGCAAAATAGTGTGGCTGTTTCAGCCAATTTTTTTTGCACCTCAGAAATATCGCGAAACAGCGATGGCACAGTTAGTAATGGATTGCACTCTTCTTCCAATGAAGAACTAGCTAGAGCGTCAATAAAGTAAGGAATAAATTCCTTCTCATAGTCGCATAGCTCTTGTTCCCATATTCCCCTCGCTATAATTTTGCTAATTTCTGCTTTTTTACCAACATCAAATCTAAAACTTCTAGATTCATTGATAAGAATCTTTCTACCCAATGTCTTTTCTAAAACATCTTGTAAAAAGGTCTTTGATGTTAAAAATTTTCTAATTTTATCTTGCGTTTTTTCAAGTTTATTAATTAATATTTGACTTTCAGCATCTTTTATATGACCAAAAATAAAGTTTGGCATAACATTTTCTAATTTATCTGAAGAGACGGTTATCAAATTTCTCAGATCGTTTACCTCTTCAGAAAGATCATTAAATCCAAAGCTTGGAGAAACAGTGTTATAAGAATAGCGAGTACCAGGTTTCGGAAGAAAAAATCCCTCTAATTGTTCTTCAGGCGAATACTTTTCATGCTTAAGTGGAATATCTTCAACAGCTGTCAAATAAGTGTCAACATCCTCAATTCTGCTCCCGTATAAAGCATTTTCCTCTCCATAACCAAGCACAATACCAATTAGAACTTTGTTTGTATGTAAAGCCTTGTCGAAGGAAGAACCAATATTTTTTAACAATCCTTCAGCCGTGACTCGAGGTCCGAGAACGTATTGAAAAAGTGGATGATTATCGTTGACAACTTTTAGAAAAGCCGACCGATTTATAAGAGAGAGATGTACCCATCCAGAAAGTTTTTCCTCATTTTCGATATAAATCAAAATGTTGGGATTAATTGCTGTGGGAGATAATTTTTTCCAAACTCGTGCACCTTCCCACAGAGCTACCGAATTCGAATGCCATGGAGAAACAACAGCAAATTGTTCTTTATTGTAACCGTGAGCACAAACTGGTTTTTGCCCTAATAAGACATATCCACCTTCTGTTTCCTCAATGCATGCGCGAAAGAATCGTTCGAGAACAACTGTTTCTTCTTCTGAAAGAAGAACGCTTTCTTTTTGTGCCCCAAAGCATGTAAAAACTATAAGTTGGAAAAATATAAAGAACAATTTTTTAAACATTTTTTCCTCTTCTCAGGGATTTTTCTGAATATGCAAATTGGATATGATAGGACATCAACTCTTTCTTGTTAACTCCTGAACAAAAATAAGATTGCTTTTTTTGCAAGTAGCAGTGTATGATGGCCCCCATCAAAAACTGGTATTTCTATGACACGCATCAGCAAACAAAAAGAGCGCAGATCCATTTCCCCTAGGAAAAATAAGAAGCCTAGTATAAAAACAGGCTCACTGAAAGATAACCTCCCCCTCGGCTATAAGCCCCATATCAACGCCTTGGACGAAAATGCTCACCAAAGCTTGATGTTTATTCCAAAAATAAAATAAACAGAAAGGTAAAAACATGTCCCGACACCGCAGTTTTGGCAAATCAACGAAAAGTGGAAAGAAGCGCAACGTCCTCAAACGCTTTGAAAGAATCGAGGTATTAAAAAAATTGGGTCGTTGGGATCCTGAAAGCAAAAAAGTAACCTCTCTCCCAAAAACACCGACCATTGCCTCCTAAAATCTTTGTCACCAATAAACAGAAAGACCTTGCCCTCTCCCCATCCTCGGTAAGGTCTGTGACAAAAGAAGTCCTTTTATTAGAAAAAAGAACAACCAATCAGGTCTCCATCCACTTCGTAACCCAAAAGAAAATCTCGGGTCTTCATAGGGAATTCTTCAATGATCCCTCCCCTACTGATTGTATCTCCTTTCCCATTGATCAAAAGGCCGAAGAGAACTACCACGTTCTCGGAGAGGTTTTCATTTCACCGAAAGTAGCTATCAATTACCTTGCTGAGAAGGCCTCATCCTGTATATATTTTGAAACGACGCTCTACCTTGTCCATGGGTTGCTCCATCTTTTGGGTTATGATGATATAAAAAAAGAGGAGCGCAGAAAAATGCGTTACCGTGAAAAAAAACTCATGCAGCACCTTGCTAACAAAAATATTCTTATTTCTTACTAGAAAAAAACTCTCCATATACTAAAAATAAACACATGCTTGGATTTGCTCTGATTTTAATATTTCTCTTCTGGATTTTTTTTGTGGCCTTGACAACTTCCTCTCTCCATTACCTAGGAGAGCTACGGGCTTTAAAAGTCATTGAAAAACATCCCAATCATCTCTACTACTTCCCCCTCCACAAATTCTTATTTAAGAGAAAGAGCTACATTCTCCTTCTTGCTTTATCCAAAACCTCGGAAAATCTGGGTAGGTTGGGATTTGGCATCGCGCTTGCCTTTGTTACCCTCCTCTATTTCCCACAAACATGGCCCCTTTCTTATCTCGTTATTTTATTCCTCATGTTTGTTTTTCTTTTCCTCCTTTTTGGCAATTTTCTACCTCGTTTCATCGCCATGAAAGCAAAGGAAAAGGCATTCCTCTTTAGCGCTCCCCTCTCCTCCCCTTTCCTGTTTCTTATCCTCCCTATCTCCTTTTTTTTCTTGAAATGGGAAAGTAGATTTACAGAGAAAGGACGCAGAACAAGAGGAATGGCCTACATCGAAGAAGATCTCAAAGAGACCATCCTGCACATCCTCCATACAACCGATCTAAAAGAACCTCTCAACGCTTTTGATAAAAAGCTTCTTGAATCCGTTATCAAATTCAAAGAACGTATCGTAAGAGAGGTGATGGTACCGAGGGTCGATCTTTTCTGTCTGCCCGCTAATATTTCTATTCGAGAAGCAGCTCATCTGCTTGCACAAGAAGGATATAGTCGCACGCCACTTTACAAAGAAACCATCGACAATATCGTTGGTGTTCTTCTCTATAAAGATGTCTTAGAGCTTTATATGGAGTGTGAAAAGAAAAATAAAGAATGGGGCTCCCTTAATGCACATATCGAAACTCTAGCCAAAAGGGTTTTCTATACGCCAGAGACAAAAAAAATCTCTCATCTTCTGCAAGAGTTCCGCTCAAAACAGATGCATATGGCCATTGTCATCGACGAGTACGGAGGCACTGAAGGCATTGTTACAATCGAAGACTTACTCGAAGAGATTGTAGGAGAAATCGGTGATGAATACGATGTCGGCGAAGAAGCGCTATATGTTCTCCAGCCCAGCGGTGAATGGATCGTCGATGCAAGTATGAGTATTAATGACGCCGAAGATACTTTCCAAATCCATATTCCACAAGAAGGCGATTATGACACACTCGGTGGCTACGTCTACGATGTGGTAAAAACGATACCTCCAAAAGGATACATCATTCACCACGAAAACTTTGATCTTGAAATCATCAGCATAACAGAGCGGAGCATCGAGAAAGTGAAGATCATACCTCTTCCGGAAAATCAATGATCTTTTTTCTCCTCGGTTGTTTCCTAGGTGCTGCCTTTTTTTATCTTTTCTACCATTTGAAAAAGAAGGGATTTCTCTTTCTCGCACGGGAGATCATTCAAAAAGCTGAAACCTACGCCGACAGTAAAAGAAAGGCTCTTGAAATAGAGCTGAAAGAGACGCGCTTTGAAAGTGTGCAACAGATGAATACCCTTCTCGATGAAGGACGAAAAAAAATGGCCAAAGAAAAAGAGGGGCTGGCCAAACGAGAAGAAAAACTCGAAAACTTGATGCAGCTTGTTGAGAGAAAAATGAAAGAAGCAGAGAAAAAAGAGAGCCTGTACAAAGAGAAAATTCCTTTTCTCGAAGGGGAGGAAAAAAAGATACAGGAGGAGCTAGAAAAAATTTCCAGCCTCTCAATGGACCAGGCAAAAGCGCTTCTTTTCGAAAAAATCGAGGGCTCCCTTCGTGCTGAATCAGCCAACCTCATCCGCCGCATCACAAAAGAAGCCCAAGACACAGCTGAATGGGAAGCTAAGCGTATCATCGCTACCTCCATCAACAGAATGGCTCTCCCTTGTGTTTCTGATATGACTACAGCTACGCTCGCCCTTCCCTCAGAAGAGATGAAAGGACGCATCATTGGAAGAGAGGGAAGAAATATCCGTGCCTTAGAGCAAGAAACCGGTGTGAATTTCCTTGTCGATGATACTCCAGGCGTTGTCGTCATTTCAGGATTCGACCCTATCCGCAGACACGTAGCCAAATCCTCACTTAAAGAACTCTTGCAAGATGGGAGAATTCACCCCACCCGCATCGTTGAGGTTGTAGCTAAAGCTAAGGAAAATGTAGAAAAAGAGATCAAAGAGTATGGAGAAGATGCTGCCATGCATGCTGCCGTATTCAACCTTCACTCCACTCTTCTTGAACTTCTTGGAAAACTCCATTTTCGTACAAGCTATGGACAACAAGTGCTTCATCATTCTCTTGAAGTAGCCCACATTATGGGATTTATGGCAGCAGAACTCGGCCTTAATATCGCTCTTGCCAAACGCATGGGTCTTCTTCACGATATTGGGAAGGCCCTTTCTCATGAAAAAGAGGGCTCTCATGCCCTTGTCGGTCATGATATCGCGATAAAATATGGTGAATCAAAACTCGTTGCCAATGGCATTGGATGCCATCATGGTGAGATGCCTCCTCTTTCAATAGAGGCAGCGCTTGTGAGTGCGGCAGATGCGATCTCAGGAGCACGCCTAGGGGCACGCAGCGATACAATTGAACAATATGTGAAACGACTACACACATTAGAAACACTCTCTTCACAGTACCCAGGAGTGGAAAAAGCGTATGCCTTGCAGGCAGGCAGAGAGATTTGCGTCATTGTGACACCCGACATAGTAGATGACACACAAGCAGGAGATTTGGCCAAGAAAATTGCCCAAAAAATCGAGGAGGAGATAACATATCCTGGAAAAATCAAGGTGACTGTGATCCGCGAAAAGAAATCTGTTGAATATGCCAAAAATAGCTCTTGACATACTAGGTGATTCTTTGTATTCGTATAAGCAAAAGGACACTCATCATGGAAGTGAAAGAAGAGAAAAAAGGAAATGTACTCGTTTTCTCCTTAAAAGGAAGGCTTGATAGCAATACATCCCCTGAGGTTGAGAAAAAAATCCTCGCCGCTATAGAAAAAAATAGTTTCGATATCGTCTTAGATTTCTCCGCTTTGGACTATCTATCCAGCGCGGGCATCCGTCTCCTTGTTCATGCTCACAAACAAATCGAAAAACATGGTGGTCTCATCCTCCTCTCAGCTGTCCCTAAAGAGATCGAAAATATTCTGTATATCACAGGATTTCTCTCTTATTTTAAAATTTTTGAAACCCAACAGCAAGCCCTCGACTCTCTTGCAAAAATGAAAAACTCAGGCATAATTTAATCCACTATAGTACTCTCCTTGAGAAAAAATAGTAAGTACCGTATTATCACCTTTTTTTGATGTGACGACCCCATGCGAAGATCTATTTGTTGTAGTGAGCCTCAGTATGCCCGAGCCGGGCAAGTTTTTACTTGGAAATTTCATTATACCACCTCCTCAACCCTTCTAAAGGGGGCCAAGCTCAAGTTCGATATCCAAAGCCAAGGACGAGATATCGACTGGGATATCCCCTCAGTTGATCTTAAGCAAGGAGGTAATTTGATCTATTGTCTCCTCGAAAAAGGAGAAGTGATCACCGCAAAAGAAGTCGAACGCCCCGATAGCATCGTGCCTCAATATGAATTCACTCTTCCCTCAACCATTAAGGTGGGTGGACAATTCACGATCGTCCTCGGAGCCCCTGCAAAGTCGCTTGGAAGAGAAAAAGAAGAGTTAGAGAAGGGCAATAGTGCACAACTCACTTTGCAACGAAGACGCGCTTTCCTCCTCTATCTTGATCCAAAAGGAAAAGGAGAATATGAAGAGCCTGAGATGTTCACTATCGATATTCGTGGAAATATCTTGCACACAGTGAGGATTTTAGCTCCCTCTTTTGTAGCCAAAAACAAGCGCTTTGATATCACCATTCGCTTTGAAGATGAATATGGAAATCTGACGAACCATGCTCCTGCTGATACTCTCATCGATCTTTCTTATGAACATCTGCGGGAAAATCTGAACTGGAAGCTTTTTGTTCCTGAAACGGGTTTTGTTGTCCTTCCCAACCTCTATTTCAATGAGGCAGGTACATATCGAATTCAGCTGAGAAACCTCACGACTAAACAGTCCTTCCTCTCCCCCCCTATCAAATGTTTCCAAGATAACAACAAAAACCTCTATTGGGGGTTGTTTCATGGTGAGTCTGAGAGGGTAGATTCAACAGAAAATATCGAAAGTTGCCTAAGGCATTTCCGTGATGAAAAGGCGGTCAACTTTTTTGCCACCTCTTGCTTTGAAAATGTTGAAGAAACCTCAAACGATATCTGGAAATTAATTTCCCAACATATCCAAGAGTTCAACGAAGAGGAGCGCTTCGTCTCATTCCTTGGTTTTCAATATCAAGGTGAGACAGGGCAAGAAGGGATCAGACAACTTGTTTACTCCAAAGATGCAAAAGCTCTTCTAAGGCGAAAAGATGCCAAAAGCTCAGCGCTGGGGAAGATTTATAAATCTGTTATGGCCAAGGAGATGCTCTCTATTCCTTCCTTCACCATGGGTAAAGGGATGCATTACGATTTTAAGGAATTTTCCAATGAATTCGAGCGCGTTGTTGAGATTTATAATGCCTGGGGTTGTTCAGAGAGAACAAAGAAAGAAGGTAATCCTCGCCCTATCACTGGTGGAGTAGAGGAGTGTGAAGAAGGTTCTATTCTCAATGCTCTCAAACAGAATCGCCGGTTTGGATTTGTAGCAGGGGGACTTGATGATAGAGGTCCTTACAGTGGTTTTTTTGAAAGTGACCAGGTGCAATACTCTCCCGGCCTGACAGCTGTCATTGCCAAAACATATAATCGCGACGGGATCTTTGATGCCTTGACTCGCAGGTCTTGCTATGCGACAACAGGAGAGCGCATCATCGTAGGTTTCTATATCGCTGGTCATCCCATGGGCACAGAAATTTCAGTGGCTCAAAAGCCTGGACTGGCTTTAAACCGCCATATCTCTGGGTATGTGGCTGGCACAACGACTATCAAGGAGATTGAGATCATCCGCAATGGCAAAGTGATTCATACTTTTAAACCCGAAAGCTACCACTTTGATTATTATTACGACGATATGGATTCTCTTTCTGATCTCACTTTAGATGGCAGAGGAGGCCCCACGTTCCTGTTTTACTATCTTCGTGTTACGCAAGTGGATGGGCATATCGCATGGAGCTCCCCTATTTGGATCGACCATCCGGAGGGTACTTGTCCTCAAAAAGGAAAGAAGGCATAAGAGATTTTGAATATAGTGGATTAAATTATGAATGATAAAAATTGAACGGAAGATTTTCATGGCAAACGATGCGCGAAAGATCGATGGTGACTATTGATAGTCAGCGAGATCGAGCGCGAAGTTTCCCATGAAAAGATCCGAATCAATTTTTATCAGGCATGATTTAATCCACTATAGGCTCTAAGAAGTGTTCAATTTTATTTTTACCCTTATCGGAGCTGTGATTCTTTTGGGGTTCGCTATGTTTTGCTTGAGCATCGGCCGGCTTCTCAGTGGGAAACAGCGTTTGCAAAAGGGGTGTGGGATGACGCCTCAAGACAAAGAGAGCTGCAACCTCTGCGGCAATAAAAAGAGATGTGAAAAAGACCTTTGAAAAAAGTTGAGATTCAGTATGCCCTCCCCCTTTTTAAGAGAGATTGCCCAAAAAGTGACAAATAAGGAGCGACTCTCTGCACAAGAAGGGCTTTCTCTACTCAAGATTCAAGGAGAGAGTGAGAGGGAGGGTGTGCGCGCCCTTGCTGATTTTGTTAGAAAAAATAAGGTGGGTGATACTGTTAACTTTGCCTCTACACTTTATATTCATCCCACAAATCTTTGTGAACTAAACTGCCCATTTTGCTCCTACTATGCAAAACCTGGCTGGGAAAAAGCGTGGTTTTTAACTCCCGACCAAATCGAGAAAAAGATCCTCCAGCACTACCCCAAAGGCCTTAACGAAATCCACATTGTAGGTGGGTTGTGGCGCGATTGCGATCTTGAGTATTATGAAGAGGTCTTTGCTAGGATAAAAAAAATCGACCCTAATCTGCATATTAAAGCATTAACGCCTGTTGAATATGATTTTCTGGCAAATCACCATGGCATTTCTGTAGAAGAAGTGTTGAAAAAGATGATGGGATTTGGCCTTGGATCCCTTCCTGGCGGAGGTGCTGAGATTTTAGTCGAAGAGGTCCGCAAAAAGATAGCTCCTGGGAAAATCTCCTCTGATAGGTATCTAGAAATCCATGCCTTAGCACATAAACTAGGATTGCATTCCAATATCACTATGCTTTTTGGTCATATTGAGACGGAAGAAGATATCATCACCCATCTCGTAAAGGTGAGGGAGCTGCAAGATATCACTTCTGGTTTCAAAACCTTTATTCCTCTAAAATTCGGCGAAGAAAATAATGCCCTAGGCAAGAGGAAAAGCCGCTTAAAACCGAAAGATGTCCCTCTTATTTATGCCGTATCGCGCTTGATGTTGGACAATTTCTCTCATCTAAAAGTGCTCTGGAATTATTTAGGCGTTGATGAGGCGATGGAGATTTTGAATTGGGGGGGCAATGATCTTTCCTCTACAAATTTTGAAGAGAAGATCATCGCTATGGCAGGAGGAGCCAAGGTGAATATGGATGAGAATACAATGACTTCCTTAATCCGAGGTATTGGCAGAATCCCACGCATGGTGCACACAGGCAATGTATAATATCGGCATTACTAATTACATCAATGCTTACCCCTTCCATGCAGCCTTTGGAGAAAATGTTTTAGACCCTGAGGCCACTCTTTTCTTTGATGTCCCCACCAGATTAAACGCGCTTCTTCGAGAAAAGTACTTAGATATTGCCCTGATTAGCTCATTTGAATACCTGACAGGTGACTACCGCTTCCTCTTTCCTTTTGGCATTGGCTCTTGTGGCCGTATTTACAGTGTGAATTTCTACCTTAGAGAAGACCTGCTCTTATCAAATACGCTTTCGTGTGCTGTCACAGATGAGAGCGCCACATCGGTCAATCTTTTAAAGGTACTAGCGCATAACTTTTGGAAAAAAACAATTCTCCTCTCCCCTATCGATCGAAATATAGCCTTTGAAAAAAATGAGAGTCTCCTTCTTATCGGCAATGAGGCTTTAGCTAACCAACATATCGATGGTTTTAAAACCATCGATCTTGCCCAAGCCTGGTATGAAGCAACAGGCTTGGGCTTTGTTTTTGCCCTTTTTGCTACTAAAAAAGAGATCGGGGAGAGGGAAAAGATGTTTTGTCAAAAACTGGCACGCTCCCTGCAGTGGGCGAAAGATAACTTTGCCTTGATTTTAGAGATGGCCCAAAAAAGCTCTCATCACGACCTTTCTTTCTTGCGGACATACTACGATGCACACCATTATGTTTTAAATGAGAAGGATCTTCAGGGTTTGAACCATTTTTCCAATCTTCTTATTTCGAAAGAGGTCTATGTATAAAAGCTCCTCTCCTGAAACGATCAAAGAGATGTTTACAAGCATTGCCAAAAACTATGACGAGGCTAATGAGTCGATGTCCTTTGGCCTGCATAAAAGATGGAATGCGGCCCTTGTTGCCGAGGTGAGTCACGAGGCTCCACTGACACTTCTCGATCTTTGTGCAGGAACAGGGGAGATCGCACTGACATTTCTAGAAAAAAATCCTCAGGCTAGGGCCACTCTTCTAGATTTTTGCCCTGAGATGCTTGAAATAGCAAAAGTGAAGGGCAAACATCTGCAACATCGCTTTTGTGTGATTGTAGCGGATGCACAAAAGGTTCCCTTACCTGGAGACTGCATCGATGCAATCACGATTGCCTATGGTATTCGTAATGTCAAAGAGCCCAGAATCTGTTT
>Ga0207156_10017_pt2 | contig 40618 bp, 23 predicted proteins | sample Alteio_BWMinHeat_24_FD_153514 | JGI IMG/M metagenome (GOLD analysis project Ga0207156, IMG submission 153514) | Enriched cells from forest soil in Barre Woods Harvard Forest LTER site, Petersham, Massachusetts, United States -... | ecosystem: Environmental > Terrestrial > Soil > Temperate forest >...
TGCCGCCGATTCTCGATGCGCTACGAACGCTGAGGCCGAAAAAGCCGGTGATCTTTGCGGCGTTGGACGAGGGGGCGCCTTTTGATTCTCCGGATATTGAAGAGCTTCGGCGGCTCGGTGTAGCCTGTTTTCCGTCGGCGGAGCGGGCACTGCGCGCACTGGCTCATGTAACGGCGAATGGTTTGCGCGCGAGCGACTGCGATCATGTCGAGTTGAGTAGGGGACCCACGTTCCGCCTCGAGCCAGGCCTTCTGCCGGAGTACAAAAGCAAGTTGCTGTTAAAGGAACTGGGCATTCCGGTCCCAGAGCGCCGGCTGGCGCGAAGTGTTGAAGAGGCGACAAATCTTGCGCGAGAATTGAGCTTCCCGCTGGCGCTGAAGGCGCAGGCCGCGGAACTACCCCACAAGAGCGATGCCGGTGGCGTTGTGCTCAACATTGATTCCGCAAGCTCTCTCCTGGAGGGTTGGACGATCCTGCATCGCAATGTGCTGGCTCATCGCGTCGAACTGGCTCTCGATGGCGTGCTCGTAGAGCGCATGGGGCGCAAGGGAGTTGAGTTGATCGTCGGCGCACGCAGGGATCCTGAGTGGGGGCCTGTTCTGCTTGTTGGGTTTGGCGGGGTAATGGCAGAGGCATTCCATGACGTGCGCCTTCTGCCGCCTGACCTGTCGTGCCGTCAGATCGAGGAAGAATTATACAAATTGCGTTGCGGCGCGCTCCTGCGTGGTTTTCGAGGTTCACCGTCGCTCGATGTCGGGGCCGTCGCGAAAATCATCTCTGCCCTTGGTTGGTTGATCGGGTCGACCCCTGAGATCGAAGAGATCGACGTTAATCCACTGGTGGCTTACCCGCAAGGACAAGGTGCGCTTGCGCTTGATGCGCTGATTGCGGTTACGGCGAGGTGAAAAGGCACGCGATTAAAGGAAAGGTGCAGATATGAATGAAGTGGCGTTACTGATCGATGGTCAGTCGTTGCCGGCGCACGATGGGCGCTCGTTTCAGCGCATCGACCCGATGAAGCAATCCCCGGCAACGCAGGCTGCGGCGGCGGCCTTAGCCGATGTTACCGCTGCGGTTCGTTCCGCGGCGGCGGCTTTTCCAGCCTGGGCGGCGACGGGGCCAGGCCGCCGCCGTGAACTTCTGCTCCGTGCTGCGGACGCATTATTCGCCCACCGGGCCGAGTTCGTAAAGTGCATGATCGAGGAGACCGGCGCAACCGAGGGCTGGGCGGCTTTCAACGTTGTCACGGGAGCATCGCTGCTGCGGGAAGCTGCGTCGATGACCACACAGGTATCGGGCGAGATCATTCCGACCGATGTTCCAGACAACCTGGCCATGGCGATCCGGCAGCCGTTAGGCGTTTGCGTCGGGATAGCGCCGTGGAATGCACCCGTGATTCTCGGCGTACGCGCGATGGCCGTGCCGCTGGCTTGCGGCAATACGGTGGTGTTCAAAGCGTCGGAGGCGTGCCCGGCTGTGCATCGCCTGATTGGCACCGCATTGCAAGAGGCTGGCTTTCCGAACGGCGTAATCAACGTGATCACCAATGCGCCGGAGGATGCTGTCGAAGTTGTCGGAGCGCTGATCGATCACCCTTTAGTGAAACACATGAACTTTACCGGCTCAACGAGAGTCGGCCGCATTGTGGCCGAGCGGGCGGCCCGCCACTTAAAGCCAGTCCTCCTGGAATTGGGCGGCAAGGCTCCGATGATTGTTCTCGATGACGCCAACCTGGATGCAGCCGTCGATGCGGCAGCGTTTGGCGCGTTTCTGAACCAGGGGCAAATCTGTATGTCAACCGAACGGATTGTTGTTGACAATAAGATCGCTGACGAATTCGTGAAGCGACTCTCAACGAAAGCGGCATCGTTACCGCTTCGCGATCCGGCGCTTGGTCCAACCGTGCTGGGATCGATCGTAGACGAGGGTTCGGCTTTGCGCATTAGCGAATTGATTGCGGATGCGGCGGATAAAGGAGCGCGCGTTACGGCGGGAGGCAAGTGCGCGGGCACGCTCGTGGAGGCGACGGTCATTGATCATGTCACTCCGGAAATGCGCCTTTATGCGGAAGAGTCGTTCGGTCCGGTCGTCTGCGTCATTCGTGTCGACGGAGATGATGAAGCACTCCGGGTCGCAAACGATACGGAGTTTGGATTATCGGCGTCCGTATTCAGCGAAGACTTCGCGCGAGCATGGAACCTGGCGCGAAGGGTTGAAAGCGGGATCTGCCATATCAACGGTCCCACCGTTCATGACGAACCACAGATGCCTTTCGGGGGAGTGAAAGCTTCTGGCTATGGTCGATTTGGCGGAAAGGCCGCCGTGGAAGAGTTCACGGTATTGCGCTGGATCACAGTGCAAACAGGTGCGCGCCACTATCCGTTCTGAGACGGAGATGTCCCGTGCCTCCATCGTGTTTTCGGGAGATTTCCGATGAAAGCCAATCGGGTCCAGATCATGACCAGACTGCTTTCGGGCTTGGCTCTGATTCCTGCTTTCTTGGGGCCTCAGGTCTGGTCACAAACAGCGCCATCGCCAGAAAGCCAGTCTTCTCCGGGTCAGCAGCAGGCGGGCGCCAAAGCGCGCTCCGCCGAGGCGCCATTTATTCTCAAAATGACGGCGCGCGAGGTCGTGGTCGAGGTGGTAGCTTTCGACCGGCATAATCATCCGGTCCGCGACTTGAAGGAAAGCGACTTTCAGATCTTCGAGGCCGCTATGCATTCTCAAAGAACGCCTCGAAACCTTTCCGCATTTCATCTGATCGATCCGGCGTCGCCCGAAAGCCGCATCGATCCACCTTCCGCGGGTTTCCGGGTCGCATCCGGCGGCTGCGCGACCGGCAAAACCTTCCACTATGAACTTGCTTATCAGCCCAGCCCGGACGGATGGACGAGCGGGTACCACGAGATTCTCGTAACCACCAGCCGACCCCACGTAACTCTTCTGTTCCGTCGCCGCTACTACGTCGGCAGGACGGATGCGCCCGTGACTATGCCCATTCCGCCGACCGGCGCGGCTGCGGATCTCGCATTGCAAGAGGCAGCCTGTCACCACTTGCCGGCGCCTTCCTCCATTGCGCTCGACGCCCAACTGGTCCAGTCGGGAGATAGCGATTCCCTGCGATACTCTCTCGTCGTTCAAGCGGATTCTCTGGCGTTTATCGCATTATCGGATGAGGCGCGAAGGGTTCAGCTTGACTACGGTATCTGCACCTTCAACGGGGCAGGATTGCCTATTAACTTCATGCACACATCCGTGGAGCGGGTACTGGAGCCGATCGAATACGAACGGGCTCTCGTGCATGGATTTGCAAATCTAGTGGAGTTTCCAAAATTGGGAGACGCAGCCCTCGCGCGCTTCGTTGTGCGCGATCGCGAAACCGGAAATTTGGGATCGATCGACGTGGCCACCGCTCCCGTAGTGCCCAATGAGTTGATCAATGCAAAGTGGCTCGCAGAGACGCGGGAAAGGCGGGCGCTGCTTCCCCAGGATACCGGCTCATTTGGATCGATCGTACCCACGCCCGATACCATGTGCGGCGACGTCTACGAGTTGTCGGACGATACCAGGAAACTGCCGGAGTTCTGGAACCTGGATCCGATTGGGGCACTGTATACCACCGCGCTTAATGTGGAGAACGAATTCCTTACCAAAGGCATTCCCGGAGTCACGAGCAGGCTTGAGTGGTTCGGCATCGATTATCACGGGGAGTTCTGGATTGGCCAGCCGGGAGAATACGGTTTCGAATTGACTGCCGACGATGGCGCAAATCTTTACATCGACCATGCGTTGATCATCGATTTGAACGGTGCGCATCAGCCATGGACCGCCAAGCGATCAATCAAACTGGGCGCCGGAATGCATTCCATTCATCTTCCATACTTTCAGGGCCCTCTTTCGGTGACCCTTGTATTGCGAGTGAAACCGCCCGGCGGAGAATACAAGGTATTTGACCTGCGAGACTTCCACCAGCCCGCGAATGTGGCCAAAGAATAATCTGAAAAAGAACTCAAAACCACCGTTTGAAGATTCTTGAATCTATTCTATCTAGAGAGGTGCCCTGACTGCGTCTTCCTAGCGGAAGGCGGGTTCTGGCCCTTTTCGCAACCGCCATCACGAAGGTAATAACGTCCCGTTCTGGAAATAGGCGGCAAGCCGAGAGGCAACAACTACATGGGTCTATCGCGGCGACAAAGCTCGCGACTTCGACTTGAAGCTTCGAATGAAAATCGAAAAAGGAGGTGGTGGGGGAATTCAGTACCGCAGCGTCACCGGTGTGCCTTGGACACGACCGCAACCGCCGGCGTGCAGCCGTACGACCTGAAGTTTATGATGACCGGCGTGCAGGGTCTGGGTAAGACCTTATACCACTCAGAAACGTGATCTAACGCCATCGACGGCGCTATTAGCCACGTCCGGATTGGGCGCCGCTATGATCGGGCCGGCGCCGCAAGTCAAGGCAAGTGGAGGCCAATCCGGGCATCGCCAGTTTGCTTGGCGTTCCGGCACGCTGTTGTAGAGCTATGTGTGAGCGATACGGAATTCATTCCGCGGCTATCCAGTTCATCCACGATCAGGTAAAAGGAACCGGGCGGAATTTGGTATTCGGTTTAAGTCATCGACTTTCGGTGGCTTGGTCCAGAATTTGGTCCAAACGAGCGCCGAAAGGGCTCCATTTTGCGCACTGGAGTCCTCTGTACTCCATTGAAAGCAAAGGCACTCCGGGTCTCAATCGTCGGCTCTTAACCGACAGGTTGAAGGTTCGATTCCTTCCGCGTCCACCAGATTCCAGAGAACTTAGAAGAAGCGATAAACCCCACAGCATCACCATTTGCACAATCCCATCCGGTCTTGCTAGAGAGTTAGTTTCGCCGCGAGTTGGAAGGCGCGCGGTCCGTCGGATCCGACAAGGAGGAGCTTGCAGGATGATTCGGTGCGAAAAGGCGTCTAGTTTGCGGTAACCGATGTTTTGATTGCTTGCGCCAGATCATCGGGATGAAAGCCGAAGGGCCCAGGCTTGCTCTTGTAGAGAATGCGTCCGCCTTGCCCGATCAGGTAAAGCCTGTCGGGCCAGCCCGTATAAGCAGACTCGACCCGATTGTCAAAGTTGTCGATCAGCGCGGGAAATTTGATGCCCAGCTTGCGCACGCATGCGCCGGCAACGGAGGTGCGCTCGGCCTCATCTTTCGGGCTGCGGAACAGAACACCATCACGCACATTGGACCGCATCTGCCACACATCGGTGGGATGAGCCTCGAGGATGTAGATGGCGTAGAACCCGATCTTGTCCCGGTACTGCTCGGCGAGCTTGTTCAGGGCGGGAACCTCCCGCCGAAAGGGCGGTCAGGTGTAGCTACCGAAGACGAGGACGACGGGCCTCTCAGCCCACAGGGACGCCAGTTCGGTGGGAGTATGGTCATCCAGCTTTTTAACCGTCAGACCGGGAGCGGTTTCACCCACGCTCAGCTGCCCCTTTCTCGCGCGCGACCAGAGTGTTTCAAACGGAAGCACGAAGTAGGCAGGCATGGGAATCCGCGCCATGACATGGCCGAAGACTTCGGGCGGCTGGTGCATGGCCCAGTTCACATAGGCAACGAGAGAGACCCAGCCGGCAAAGCAGACAGCCGCGATGGTCATGACCCACGTGCGCACGCGCTTCTTCTTTGTGACGTCCATGGCTCTCCTACTTCGTTAGTCCATTCATCTCAAGGTAACCCTGCGGAGCGATCCCGAAAGCATCCGCAACCCGATTGAAGAAGGCAAACATCGCGGTGATGTAGACCGCTTCGGCAATCTGCGGCTCCGTCCAACCATGATCGCGCAGCCCTTGCACGTCGTCATCGGTAGTGCGATACGCTGCTTCCGTCACCCTGGTCACATAGTCGAGGAGTGCACGTTCCGCCGGGCTCAGGCCCGCTTCGTCCAGATTGCCATCCGCGATGGCCTTTACAGTTCCTTCTTCTGCTCCCTGAACACGCAGGAAGTATGCATGCGAGTCCAGTCAATATGGACAGCGATTGAGCCACGACACCCAGCTCGCGATCGCTTCCTTGGTTTTGCGGTCGAGATGACCTTGAGAAAAATGGACTGTGTCGCTGAATTTCATTACCTCGCGTAGAAAGTCAGGGCGATGGCTGAAGCACTTCAAAATGCCGGGCATTTGCTGGCGGCCTGACTTGGCGCGCCATTCGTCGTAGACCTGAGCGACTTCTCCAGTCGCATCGCGATCTTCGATGAGCTTAATTTTGGTTTGGTGGTCAGGCATCTTTCCGCACTTCTCACTGCGAAGTAGAAGCAATATAGCATGAGCTGGGGACGAAAAGCATCCATCCATGGGGTGAGTAGGAAGCTAGAGGACCAGGCGCTGGTCACCCTGGATGCGAGTGATGCGCTGCCGGTCAAGATACTCGAGCAGCGGTATCGCATATTTGCGGGAAAGCCCCGTGAGCTGTTTGAAGCGAGCAACATCCAGCAGGCTGCCGCGAAGTGCAGTCAATTGCATGGCGAGTTGCTTGAGTGCGCCGGAATGGATGAACAAGTTATCGCTGCCCATGCGCACGAGTGTCTTGTCGCGTTGTAGCGCTGTGACGAGGCGGCGCATCTCGGCTTCCTTGAAATTGAGCCGTTGAGCGACTTCCAGGACCGAGGGTGCGGCAAGGCCGGCCGATTCGTACGCTTGAGCAACCGCCGCCAGCCGCTCGGTCTCAGCATCCGGCGACTGATCTCCGGCGTTGAAGATCGAGACCGTATCATCACGAATCCGGACCTTTTGCTCGAGCACAAGTGCGCTCACCACAGAATTAAAGAGTTCAGGGCTGAGAGCGGCCTGACTGCGCAACTCGGAGGACTTTACCGCCTGGCTGGTTTGCAAACGCACGGTGATCGCGCCAGTCGCCGCGACAAACGCTTCACGACTGATAAGCAGATCGCCGGAGAGGAGCAGGAGTTTTCCGGATTCAAGAGCAGGAATCACCTGACGCCGGACGGCGTCCACTGTCCATCCTGTTTCGGTTGAGAGTGCGTGAGGTGTGATTCCTTTTGTTTTGCGGCGGCCCACGCGCAACACAACTTGCTGTGTTACAGAAGACGTCTTCAACTGCTCGAGCCACGCAAACGTTGTGGCCTTTCGCTGGCGAGGTTCAGGATGGGCATCGAGGACAGTGCCCCCGCCAATGGTACCGGCGGGAGAAGGCTCGCGGAGGACGAATCTGTCGCCCGGGACCAGCACGATCGGCTCGGCAAGCTTGATGCGTGCGAGGCGAACAGTTCCCGGCTGCATCGTTTCGTAGCCATAGAGAGAAATGCGAGCCATCGTCTCAGACGTGAAGGCGTGAAAGTGTACGCTGGCGCGGTGTTTCAACGCAGGGGCACTCTTGAGGAGCTTGTACTCGACGTCGATCGTGTCTACGGCTGCAATCGTCCTGGGTGACACCAGCGTCTGTCCTCGATGAACTTGAGCTGCGTCCACACCGGAGAGATTCACCGCAACGCGCATGCCCGGCTGCGCTGATTGTACGGGCTGGCCATGTGTCTGCAGGCCGCGCACCCGGACAGCGCGGCCCTGCGGTTCAAGGTGCAATGTTTGGCCGTCGTGGATTGTTCCCGAAACGAGTGTTCCGGTGGCCACGGTGCCGAACCCCTTCATGACGAAGGACCGATCCAGCGGCATGCGCAGTAAGGCGTCCGAGGACAGGAGCTGAGTCCGCATCGCGAGTTTAATCAGTTCTGCGCGCAGGGTTTGAAGACCTTCGCCCTTTGCCGCGCTAACCGGCAAGATGGGAGCGCGGTTCTTGTCAAGGAATGTTCCCTTCAGAAAAGTCTCAATGGACGACGCAACCTCCTGCAGATGGGAGGCGCTCACGGCGTCGGCCTTGGTGATGACGGTGAGGCCCTGTGAGATGCCGAGCAGCTCGCAGATGGCCAGATGCTCCACCGTCTGCGGCATGATGCCTTCGTTGGCCGCGACCACGAGCATGACCGCAGGAACGCAGCCGGCGCCGGCGAGCATGTTGCGGATGAAGAGGTGGTGGCCGGGGACGTCGACGAAGCTGACACGAAACGGCGAGCCGTCGGGGGTCTGGGTCTCGAAGGACGCGAAGCCGAGGTCGATCGTGATGCCGCGGCGTTTCTCCTCAGGCAGGCGGTCCGGGTCAATTCCCGTAAGGGCGCGCACCAGCGTTGTCTTGCCGTGATCGATATGACCGGCGGTCCCGATTACGATCGATCTGGGTGCGTTCGTCATTCACAGAGATCCCATTCGAAACGCAATTTATGCTCACTCGAGTTACAGACTGCTCAGAAGGCAGACAAACTCGGAGTCGAAATGTGGAGGAACAGTACGCAGGTCTAGCAGAACCGATTCGTCTGCAATGCGGCCGACGATCGGTGGATCGAGCCGGCGAAGTGTTGCAAGAAGTTCCGCAGCCGTGAGAGATACATGCCGCACAGATAGAGCGCAACTCTGCAAGGTGGCCTTGGGCGCGGTTCCTCCGCCAATGAGACTGGCGACCGGCACCACGTCCAGAACCAGTTTGGATGATGCGACCTGGCCGGCGATCTCGCGGCACCGGCGCATAAGTTCTTCGGGCAGGAGGCTCAGCATCCGTTCTACCGGAATGGACATCGGGTCTTCTGAAAGGTGCTCCAGCAAGGTAGCCTCCAGTGCGGCATAGGTGAGTTTGTCAACGCGGAAGGCTCTGAGCAGCGGATTCTTTCGGATCCGCTCGATGAGGTCATTCCTGCCCACGAGGATGCCGCATTGCGGTCCGCCGAGCAGCTTATCTCCGCTGGCGGCGATCAGGTCCACGCCGCACGCGAAGGACTCGAGCAGGCTGGGTTCTCCTTTGACTCCGAATCGCTCGAGCGAGGAGACCAGGCCGGTGCCTTGATCCTCGAAAAGCGGAACTCCCGCGCTCTTTGACAACTCAACCAGATCCGACAACGAGGCCCGCTCCGAGAATCCTTCAATGCTGAAGTTCGATTGATGTACCCGCAACAGGAGGCCGGTCGCGGGGCCGAGTGCACGCTCGTAATCCGCGAGGCGGGTCCGATTCGTGGCGCCGATTTCCTTCAAGATTGCGCCAGACTTCTCCATGATTTCCGGGATGCGGAAACCGCCGCCGATCTCGACAAGTTCTCCGCGCGACACGATGACTTCGGATTTCTCGGCAAGGGAGTTCAGCGCGAGGAAAGTGGCGGCCGCACAGTTGTTGACGATGAGCACGCCGCGTCGATCGGGATCTGGAGTTCCGGCGCTCGTGCGATTCAGAACCCGCAGCACCAGAGACTCGGCGTGCACATCTCTGCGGCTGCGCGATCCGGTTTCAAGATCGAGTTCGAGGTTGCAGTAATCCTTAGCAACGTTGACCACATGACTGAGAGCCGCTTCGCTCAATGGAGCGCGGCCCAGGTTGGTGTGCAAAATGACGCCGGTCGCGTTGATCACCGGGCGAACCGAGTAACGTCCGGCCACCTCGAGCTGATGACCAATTTTGTCGGGCAATCGATCGATGCTCCGTTGCAGGCTGGCTTCTGTCTGTTGTCCGGCGGCGATCTCGAGGCGAAGTACGGCAAGCGCACTGCGAGCTGCGAGCAGCAGAGCACTGCGCGGATGGGTGTTGAGAAGCGCCTTGCACAGAGGCGTCAACAGGAGGTCGTTGACGGATGGAAGCTCGCGAAAGAGCCGGCTTTGTGCTTCGTCTATGTTGTGGAGGTCATGCATCGCCATGGTACGAAACCCCAGAGTAGGTCATCATCGCAGAATGATGGCCGGTTCACCAGCACCCGCGGTATAAGGACCTGAGACGCGTCCGATCATGGCAGCAGGAAGCCCGGCATTTCGAAGCGATGCGAGCAACTCCGATGCATCTTTAGAAGCAACCGAGATAAGCAGTCCGCCCGATGTTTGCGGATCATAGAGCAGCGCACGAAGGTCTTCCGGGATGTGTATCTGGGGAGAATCCTCAACCAGACACTCCGCAAATTCGCGATTGGAAAGCAGACCGCCAGGGATCGCGCCAGTGCGAACCGCATCCCGAGCGCCTTCAATCACGGGCACGCGAGCGGTATCTATTTCGAGTTTGACTCCGCTTCCCAGGGCCATTTCGCGGCCATGGCCCATGAGCCCGAAGCCGGTGATATCGGTCATTGCGTGAACGCCAGGACAAGCTCTCGCAAGCGCGGAGGCTGTGCTGTTCAATGTTGTCATCGACAGGATGGCCTGATCTACCCATCCTGGCTCTGACTTGCGTTGCTTGAGGGCGGTGGTGATCACCCCCGTACCGATAGGTTTGGTCAGAATGAGCCGGTCGCCGGAGACTGCTCCGGCATTGGTGTAAACCCGCGCCGGATCGATGAGACCAGTGATGGCATAGCCGAACTTCATCTCCGCGTCGCGCACCGAGTGGCCCCCAACCACGGTGCAGCTAGCTTCGGACATTTTGGCGAGACCGCCGCGCATGATGTGCTCCAGAATCCCAAGATCGGCATCCTGCGGGAAGCACACGACCGCAAGTGCGGTCAGCGGTCGGCCGCCCATCGCATAGACATCGCTCAAAGCGTTGGTCGCTGCGATCTGACCGAACGTGAAGGGGTCATCGACCAGCGGGGTAAAGAAGTCGATGGTCTGCACCAGCGCCTGGTTGTCGGCAATGCGGTAGATTCCGGCATCGTCCGAAGTCTCAAACCCAACCAGCAGATCAGGATTCGTTTGCGCCGGAAGCGCGGACAGCACCTGCCGGAGAGACCCGGCAGGTAACTTGCTGGCGCAGCCTCCAGCCTTTACGTGTTGCGTCAAATGCACAGAGTCTTGATGATTCAAAATCGATTCCTTGTTTCCCTGGCAGTCGGAACGTGACGTGTAACATGGGCAGTGTAGCGAGAGAACGTCCTAGGACGGAAGTGCTTAGGCTCCGGTGATCCTCCCGGTCTTCAAAACCGGCGGTCGTCCTTAACGGGCGACGGTGTGTTCGACTCACACGCGCTTCCGCCAGCTTATACGCGACACTCTGCAGGCAGTGCAGCGCTCAATTCCAAGGATTTCGCGAATCATGAAAACGGAAAAAACCGAACTCGACATCATCTCGTCCAAATAGACGTCGCGCATCCATCGAAAGGTGGGGACTGAATCCGCAGGAAGTGTCTGTCTACCCCAGCCGTCGAGGATTTCTGGCGGAACAGCGATACGATATCGAAGGACGGGGAGTCACAATTGATCCTGTGAAATGAAGGAGGGTCCACGAGTACCGCTGGCGCCCTTCGCTGCGGCGATCCCACTTGAGCGAAATGTCGCCATGTCGTAGACCCGCGCGAAGGGAAGCTCGAGAACGGCTGCGATCACTCGTCCTTCAGCGCATCCACTGGATTGATCGCGGCAATGCGTGACGCCGGTAGAAGACTCGCCAGCGCCGATGCTGCGGCAAGAATGAGTGGCACGGTCGCGAAACTCAAGGGATCGAGAGGGCTGACGCCAAACAACAGCGTCCTCAACATCCGCGCGACGGCGGCTGCAGCTCCCAGGCCAATGACGACGCCGACCCCCGTTAGCGCCAAAGCGGAGCGCACGAACATCCATCGCAATTCGCCCTTCTGCGCTCCGAGCGCCATGCGAATGCCGATTTCGCGCGTGCGCTGCGATATGGCGTAGGAGATGACTCCGTAGATGCCGATGAGGCTTAGCGCGAGCGCCATGGCCCCGGAGATTGCCAGCATGACGAGCGTGAACGAGGTTCGCGCCATCGACCGGCTGTAGATTTCGCCCAATGTCTGCATTGACGCCACGGGGAGATTGCCATTCGCCTGCCACACTGCGTGCTGAATCTCGCTGCGCAGGCTCTCGGTTCCCGCGCGGTCGGTGTGCACCACGAAGGTGACCGCGCGCGCCGAATAGATCTGTCCGGGTACGAACGGACTCGGCGCCATCGTTGGCCAGTAGACGATTGCCGGCGCCACTTCATCCACCCCGTTCTGCCGCACATCCTCAGCCACGCCTATCACCTCTTGCCATGCCTGAGCGGGCAGAATGCGGAAACGTTTGCCGATGGCCCCTGCGGCAGACCCCCACGACTCGCGCGCCAGGTTCTCTGAGACAATGGCCACCGGCCTTAGTCCGTAGATATCGGACCACGTGTAGTCGCGACCGGCCACCAGGCGCGTTCCGACGCTATGAAAATATCCCGGCGAGATGTGGTTGAACAGGCGCATTGGTACCGTTCCCGGCCGCTCGTTCTTGCCCTCGATGAAGATGTTGTTCCAGTCCGGGTCGGCCCCGTCCATGGGTACGTCCCGCGCAAACCCGACAGAGCCTGCGCCGGGAATGACGGCCAGCTTGTCGGCAATGCTGTTCTCGACGCGCGTGGCCGTTTGCGCGTCGGCGATGAGCTGCTGTGGAATCGCGACGCGCAGAGTTTGTACATGGTTCTCGTCGGCAAATCCCGGGTCGACGCCGCGAAGCGCCGCCAGCGTGCGGATCATGAGCACGGCGCTGATCAACAGCACCATCGCCATGGCCACTTGCGCAATGACCAGCAGATTGCGCCCGCGCTGCCGCTCGCGGCTTGTGCTCATTGTCCGCCTCGCGGAGGCGTGCGCCAGTGATGCAGCCGGCCACATCGACTTGAACGCCGCGATCGTACCGAAGAGCAGTGCCGAAACCAGGGAAAGTCCGAGCGTGAACGCAATCGAGCGCGCATCGAGCGAGATCTCGTGCAGGCGCGGAAGATTCGCAGGGCCGATGGCGGCCAGGAGCCGCAACCCAGCCTCCGCAATTCCGACGCCGGCCACGCCGCCGATCAGCGCGAGCAGCACACACTCGCTCAGCACCTCGCGGGCGATGCGAGTCCGCGCTGCGCCCAGCGCGGCGCGAATCGCCAGTTCCTGCTGGCGCCCCTCGGCGCGCACCAGCAGCAGGTTCGCCACGTTGCTGCAGGCAATCAGCATCACCACGCCGATGGTGCCCATCACCACCCACAGCACGCTGCTCACGTTGCCGATCACTTCCTGCTTCATGGGGCGAATGGCTCCAGAGATCTTCCACGTCTTGTAGAAGTGCGGGTCGCCGTCGTCGTTGTTGGTCCACGAATCCATCCAGATATCGAGCATGCGGGCGATGTCCGCATCCGCTTCGCCAATCGTTACACCCGGTTTCAATCGGGCAATGGCGTTAAAGCCGAAGCCGGCCAGGATCTGATGCCGCGGATCGAAGGTCAGCGGGATAAGCAAGTCGAAGCCCTGGTTCACGACCTCAAAACCTCGCGGCATTACGCCGACGATCTCCCGCGTCTGAGAATCGACTTGGATGTTTCTTCCAATCACCGCCGGGTCGCCGCCAAAACGCCGCTGCCAGTAGCCGTAGCTCAGCATCGCAACCTCGTGGCTGCGCGGGGCCTGGTCGGCCGTCAGGATCCATCGCCCGGCAGTTGGCGCAGTGTTCAGCGTCTGCAGCACCCCGTCGCTGATGTACGTTGTGCGCACCTCTTCGGGCTGCGCGATCCCCGTGACATTGGCTGTGCCTGAAAGCCACACGCCGATGGACTGAAATGTGCGATTGTGTTCGGCGAAGGTCAGATACATCGACGGCGAAAGGCGTAACCCCTCGGCGAAGTTGGCCAGCCCGGCTGCTCCAGGAGCGTGCAGCCACACTGCCACTAGCTGTTCCGGCTGGGGATAGGGCAGCGGCTTGAGCAGAATGCTGTCGACGACCGTAAAGACCGCAGTGTTGGCGCCGATGCCGATAGCCAGCGTGAGGAGAACGGTGATCCCGAATCCGGGCGATTTGCGCAGGCGGCGCAAAGCGAGTTTCACGTCGGCAAGGAGGGATTCAAGCCTGGGCCATTGCCAGACCTCGCGGCTTCGTGTCTGGACGAGGGTGGGATTTCCGAACGCGCGAAGGGCTGCCTGGCGTGCGTCAGCTCGAGAGAGATTCTCCGCGCGCATGAGTTGCTCTGTCTTCTCTTCCAGGTGCTCACGCACTTCTTCGCCCAATTCATCGTAAAGGTGTTGGCGACGGAAGATTTGCTCTAGCCAGCTCATCGCAGATTAGTCTCCTAGGAATTCGAAGTTCGCCTCTCAGGCCCGAGTACCATCTGGATGCCTTCGAGCATCCGGTCGAAGCTGGAGATCTCATGTTCGAGGTGCTGCAGGCCGGCTTTGGTGATCTGGTAGACCCGCACGCGCCGGTTGGTCGAAGGCGAAATCGTCCACTCGGCCCTGACAAGCTTCGCCTTCAGCAGCCGCTGCAGGGCTGGATACAGCGAACCCTCTTCCACCTGAACCAGGTTGTTGGAGCGCTGCTGGATGTGCTGAACCAGCGCGTATCCGTGCGCCGGTTGTCGGCGGAGCGATTCGAGAATCATCATCTCCAGCGCGCCGGGAAACAGATCGCGCGATGTGTTCGTGCTATTTTCCATAAGGCATTGTGCAACAATGCCTAGAGTAAACAGGTAAGCGCCAAAAAGTCAACTGAATCACAAACGACGAATTACAAATGTGCAGCGGATGGCCCCATTGGGGCTTCAGGAATCACTTTTCGGGCGACTGCTTTCCTCGGAGCGTGATCAATTGCCTCGGCGCATTTCCAAGGCGCCGGGGGCGGAAATACAGGTTGGCCTGCTAGCGTCAATGATGTCGCCTCAACGTCGCCTCTACGACCACCGAAATCTGGACGAGCTGCTCGACTCAAGTGAGCTTTATAGCTCGGAAGATAATCTCTCTAATTTGGTACCGTAAGTCTGCTGCTCGCAACTTACCAAGAGCCCCGTTCTAAAAAGGACTGTCACCGTGGGAACGTGGAAACAGGTTGTTCCGCTCTTAGCTCTTCATTTTGCTACCCTCGGCTGCCCCATCGCGGCGGTCGCACAAACGATTCCCAGCGGCGCCGCCATCGACGTCGAAGTGGGCAAAATCATGACCGACACCCACGCCAAGGGCATGGCGGTTGCGGTCATCGATCACGGCGAAGTCGGCTATCTCCAAGCCTATGGCACCCGCAACGCCAAGGGCGATCCGCTGACTACCGACACCGTCATGTATGGCGCCTCGGTGACCAAGACGGTTTTCGCGTACACCGTGATGCAGCTGGTGGATCAAGGCAAACTCACACTCGACACTCCACTTAAGGACGACTTGGACAAGCCACTCCCTTCCTATGGTCCTGATCCCGTCTTTCCGGATAAGTACGGGCCGTACAAGGACCTGGCCAACGATCCGCGCTGGGAAAAGATCACGCCGCGCATGTGCCTGACCCACTCAACCGGCTTCAATAACTTCTGGTTCATCGAACCTGACCACAAGTTGCACATTCATTTCGAGCCCGGAACCCAGTTCAGTTATTCCGGCGAAGGCTTCATCTTGCTGCAATTCGTTATCGAACACGGCCGCAAGGCGCAAGGACTGGGGCTCGACATCGGCGATCTGACCAAGGCTAACTTCGACCGGCTGGGCATGACTCGCACCAGCCTGCGTTGGCGTGATGACTTCGCCAGCAATTTCGCCGACGGCTGGAATGATCAAGGCCAGCCGCAGGACCACGACCAGCGCAGCAAACCCCGCGCGGCGGGCTCGATGGACACGACAATTTCCGACTTGCCAAAATTCGCCGCCGCACTGGTGCGGGGCGATGGGTTGAGTGCTGCCTCGCACGCCGAGATGACGAAACCGCAACTACACCTCACCACCGCCCATCAGTTTCCCCCTTTCGGTGCCGACCTGCCGGTGAATCAGCAACGCAAGGATTTGTATGCCGGACTGGGCGTCGTCGTATTCGATGGCCCCCAGGGTCCCGGCTTTTACAAGGGTGGTCACGATGGCCAGACCGCTAATACGATGGTCTGCATCGAAGCCAGCCAGCGCTGCGTTGTAATTCTGTCGAATGATGTTCGCAGCGAAGCGGGCTTCGCCGATCTCGTCAGGTTTATCCTCGGCGAGACCGGCGTGCCCTATGACTGGGAATACGGCGACCACGCCGGCAAGTCGTGAGTTCCCAGGTTGAGTCTAACTGGAGCCTTTCTGAACTTCACCTTCAGGCGGTCAGCTGGCGATAAATTACCGAGGCACGTTTCCAGTGCCGCAGGCCATCGATTCCTTCCGCGTCTATCGTCGAATCAATATCTTAGGCTTTTATGCGCGCCAGGGATGGTTCCCAAAAATTGTCATGGAAGGTAGAAGACTTCCTGCATCATGGGGAAGCGCTCACCCTCTCGCGCTTCCTGTTTAGGCAGGAAATATGCGCTCATGGCCTGCTGCCATCGGATGTTGACCGGGTCCGGATCGATCTTGTCCCAGACAGCATCGAAGTCCCCTTCGATATGCATGTAGAGGAAGAGCAGTTCGTCTCGGCGGAAGATGGAGTATTCCGATATGCCTGCGCGTTTTAGCAGAGCAAGCATGTCAGGCCACACCGCAGCGTGCGCCCTATCGTACTCCGGGCCTGTACCCGGCTTTAGACGTAAAAGAAATGCGACTCTCTGCATGGTGCCTTGCTCCTCGGTTGAAAAACTCCGTTGCCTAACGTTAACGGCGCGCTCAATGCGAGGGGCCGGTTTGAATCAGATTGACTTGCCCCAGAATGCCCGAGGGCAGGGGCTGAAGGTCTTGCATGCCCTGGGGTTGAAACAGCATGCCGTAACGGGCGTAGAGCAGCCGGTAGTTCGGCAGCGCGACGCCGGCAAGCTCGTTAATGGCGGTGTTAGCGACCACGACGCGAAGCTCATTTTGCCCGGGCTTTACGAAGGGTGAAAGGTCAACTCGAAACGGTGGATGCCAGACGTAGCCAGCCAGCTTGTCATTGACGTACACCTGCGCGGCCTCGCGCACCGGGCTGTCGAGATACGCACGCATGTTGAATTCTGTGGGCGAGGTTGGAAAGGGCACGGGTGTCCCTTCTCCGAAATCAATGGCCACCGAGTGGCCGGAGCGGATGTCGGCTGCAGAAATGTCGACGGTTTTGCGATAAGTGGCGTGGCCCGAATAATAACGAAGATGCGGATTGTCAGGCCAGGACGTCAGGGTGTGCATCTCCACGGGCTGGACCTGCCCTTCGAAGCTGACGTTCCAATCGGTTGAAATGTCAGTGCGCTTGTCTTCGGCGCGGGGCATTGCGGGAGCGGGACTGAGCGGCGCGCTGGAGAAATAGACGAGACGCGACTCATACGGTTGCAACTCTACCTTGATCTGTGCAGGATCGGGCAGGCCGGATGATTTGCCCGTAAATGGGTCCCAGATTTCCGCGTGTCCGCCGCTGGATCGAAACGTGGCTTGAAACGAGTGCGGACGGTTGCTGGTGTTGGCCAGGAAATACAGATCGCCCGACTCAAGGCGGCGATGAATGAAGCCGATCTCCGGTGTTGGCGGCGTGGTGGTGAAGTCGGGATGAAGCCACTGCGCCAACTGAGCACCGAGATCATGCTCATCGGGGACGAAATGCGCCGTCGCGACCTGGCCGCGAAAGAGGGTCTGCGAGAGGGTCTGGATGTGCGACGATGTCTCCGCCGCGTTTTCGAATCCCGGCGCGGTTGCGGGTAGCCTTCGTGTAGCGATCACGATACCGCCGTGCTGTGCGAAGTCGATAATTTTTTGGTAGGTCTCTGACGGAATCCGATCGACACCGGGAAGGACGAGGACTTTGTACGGAATGCCAATGGCGTCGATCGCGTCTGCGTCGATGAAGTCGAGATTGAAGCCCGCATTGAGAATCTGAGGGATTATGTCACGTCCCAGGAAGCGTGGCAGAGACTCGTCGATGGTGACGTTGGAACCGGACTCATCGAAGCCGCCGGCCGAGGTGGGCGGCCTGTTCTTTTGCAGGCCGGCGACGAATGAAGCCCATACGTCGTCGTTCGGCAACAGCAGGGCGACATCGTTTGCCGGCTTGCCCTGGCGCATTGCGTAGCTCACGCGCTGGAGATAGCCGGTGAGGTCGGGCATGACATCGAACCAGGGGTTGTGCGCGTCAAAAGCGCCGGCCGCATACATGCGCCAGCCGGGCTCGCCGGCAGAGTCAGGGGAATAGGGCCAACCGTGGCCCACCAGTTGGTTGATTCCCTGCAGAAAGTGAAGGTCCGCCTCGGCTTTCATGTCGAGCGGTGTGGCACGGAAGGAGGGTGAATGAAGCCAGGTCCAGGTTTCCGACGAGACCACGTTGTGACCGAATAGATGGCCCGCTGAGGCCGCCCATCGCGTGTCGGAGAATTGGCGCCACATATTGATCGTCGCTTTGCCCTCGCCTTCAGGCAGATCCTCATACCGATTGCTCGAGAGAGTGACGGGCGGGAATCCGTAAGTTTGTGAACGCAACAGCGTGTGATGTTCCTGCGCCCAGGAGTGCATGGGCTGAAGAAAACGTTCGTTCGCGAGTTCCGTGAGCGTCCGGCCCCAGTCGTGCCGGATGGCTGCGGTGTCGGGGCCAAAGTCGCCAACCAGGGCAGGGAGATGAGGCGTCAGGTCGTATCCCCTGCGACGCTGGAATTCCGCGAGCAAATCGGGCGTCCAATTGGAGGCGTAATCTTCCAGGCTGTCGCTGAAAACAGCGTATGGTGGATGGTCCCCAAATGCGGAGAGCAGGCGATCGCCGACGGCATGAAGATGGTTGGCGATGGCCTGGCTGTCGTAGTGGTCGAGTACAAATCCGGCGGCTCCGGCTGAAGGCCGCTTCACCATCATTCCGGTGCGGCTCGAGATGAAGAAGAGGACGCGCTGCTCGGTGGCGGACCCCGCGGGAAAATCCAGGCGAGATCCCGACGGAATTGGCAGCGGGCGCGCTTGCTTCAGATCCAGATGTGCGATGGAAGCCGGCGCGACAAACGTGGCCATCAGCTTTTCGCCTGCTTCGAGCGAAGGCACTGCCACGGATGTGCTTCCGGCCGGGGCCGGGACGGATTCAACGCGTAATGCTCCGGCCGCCTGCGTGACCGGAATGTGCGGCCCGCCAAAGGGCCAGCCGGTTCCGAGCGTGATGTCGACGCGCAGGCCGAGACGGCCTGCCTCTTCCGCGGCGAACCGCAAGTGGTCAAGGTGTTCATCGGAGACGAAGTTGTAGTTGTGGAATCCGGTGGCGGGGTCGTCGAGGGCAAGCGCGTAGAGTGTGGCGATCTCCACGCCGCCGATGCCTGCCGCCTTCATTTGCTCTAATTCGCTCTGGAGTTCGGGGTTGGTTGCCGCGGGCCCGAACCACCACCATCGCACCATGATCCTGCAATCGTCCGGCGGGTGGGCAAAGGACTCATGCAAGGCTGAAATTCCCAGCGTTGGATTCGATTGCTGCGCGAAGGTGATTGCAGCCGGCGACAAATAAAGAAGCGCGACCAATGCAGAGGCAGGTATCAAGGGGCTTGGATGTCTCACGGCTGGGCTCCTGGATCGAGTTGCTGGGGAGTGACTTCGTCCGCCGGCGGCTTGTGAGCCTCGCTCGAAGATGCGTGCAAGGTGCGAAATGTCTCCAGCGCTTTCTGCGCGCCTTCACGATTGCCAGCGGCGCGCTCGGCCTGCGCGAGGCGATACCAGGCAACCTCGTCATTGGCGTCGAGTTTGGTTGCACGTTGCAGCGGGGCCACGGCCTGCGCGCCAGCCTGGCTCTGAAGATAAACTCCGCCGAGTCCGACCAGCGCCTGCTCGAAGTCGGGGAATCGCGCAATCACAGCCTCAAACTGCTTTCGCGCTTCCTCCAGGTTGTTGTCATCGGCTGCCATCTTTGCCAGTTCATAGGCCGCGTTTCCATTGCCTGGATCGATCTCCAGCTCGGCCTGGAATTCCTTCCTGGCCGATTCGCGGTCTTCCGGCTTTTGCGACTCCCGCAACCGCGTCAGGTAGACGCGGCCGAGGCGGTAATGAATCCCGGGACGATGGGGATCGAGCACGAGCACGTGGTTGAACGCGATGATGGCAGCGTCGTAGTCTTTCTGGCTCTCGTTGGCTTCTCCCTGGGCTTGCAGCATCCAGATCGAGTTGGGCGCTTCGTCGTGCAGTTTTTCCATCACGATGTAAGCGAAGTTTCCGTAGATGCGCCCGGTGTGATAGAGGACTTCAGGATCATTGGGATAGAGCTTATTGAGAGCCAGTGCGGTCTCGACGGCATCGGAATCGCGGCCGAGCCCGGAATACGCACGCAGCAACTGAAGGCCGCACATGCGCTGCGTGTTCGAGTCCGCGGTCTGTTTGAATCCCTTCTCAAGGTGGGGCAATGCTTCCTGGAACTGCCCTAATTCGGACAACGATAGACCGAGTAGGCTGTCGAGCCGGGGCAGACTCGGCTTAAGCTTTTGCGCGGTGCGAACTTCACGGACTGACAGTTCATATTCGCGCTGCTTGAAGTAGATGGCAGCGAGAGTTGCGTGGACCTCGGCGATGTTGGGCTCGAGTTTGGCTAATTGCTCGAAGTTCTGCTGAGCCTCCGGATAGTGTCCAGCTGCCAGAGCCTTCTGGCCCGCCTGCGCATACGCTGCCGCTTCTTCCTGACTATTTGCCTGCGAGCACGCAGGATATAGGGAGCCGACGGAGAACGCAAGGGCCAGGGCTATTTTCAATCGAAGGCACATCATCGTTTGAGTGTATCTCCGGTAGAAAAAACTCCGCCGCGCCGGGACGGCGTGGCGGAGTCAGGAAAGTCTCAGCAAGGTGAAACCGTCAGAAGGTCAATTTGCCGCTAAGTTGGATGATGCGCGCCGAGGAGGCGGTCCCGGTGATCTGGCCGAGGGTCGAGTCACTGACGCCATTGTCGATCTGGGCATTGCCGCCCGATCCGCTGCCGATCAAGGCGCCCGTGTCACCGGCGTACTGGTGGTGGTTCCAGGCGTTGAAGAAATCACCGGCAATTTTGAAGTTCACGCGCTCGGTGATCGCGAAGTTCTTGGCCAGGCCCATATCCCAGTTGTTGATCCCGGGCTGGCGCAGGAAGTTGCGCAGGGAGGTGCCAAATGCGCCGAGGACCGGCTGCGAGAAACAAGCGGGATTGATTCGTTGCATCACGGCGGTGAGGTTGGCGTGAATGTTGCAGCCTGAGACGATGTTGGCGCGCTGAGACGGGGTGTTCAGTACGCTGTTGATATCGCTGGCGTTGATCCCATAGGGGAAGCCAGCCTGGAACGTCGCGATGCCGGTGGTCTCCCAGCCGCCGATCAGCAGGTTGGTAGCATAGTTGACCCCGCTGGCGATCTTTCTTCCGTGGCCAAAGGGAAGCTGGTAGACATAACTGGCGACGAATCTCTGATTGACGTCGAAATCGGACAGGCCGTAGTCCAAATTAGGGTCGTGGTTGTTCATGAAGCCCTGGTAGCCGCTTCCCGTCGCACCCACGCCGGCAGCCGCGGACTTATCATCCTTGCTCTGCGCCCAGGTGTAGACCGCAGTTGCAGCCAGATCGTGAGCGCTGTGCTGAAGCTTCACGTTCAGGCCGTTGTAGTGCGAGTAGCCGTGCCAGTCGCTGTCGATGTAGTAATTCGTGAAGTTCTGGTAAGGCAACCGGCTCGCGTTACTGCAGGGAGCTACGCCGAGGTTGATGTACTTCCCTGTCGAGTCCTGCTGGTCGCAGAATGCCAGGCTGTCGGACGGGATGGCGTATGGTTGCGCGATGTTCCGCCGGTCGAGGAAGTGAACGCCGTGCGTTCCGATGTAGTTCACATCGAGCGTGGTGTTTCTCGCCAGTTCACGCTGCACTCCTGCGGTCCAGGACTGAACATAGGGGTTGAGCGGGTTTTCCGATTCGATCACGGCGATGAACGTCAATGTCGACGCCGGGAACGGTCCCAGGGTCGAGTAGACCGGGAACATGTTATTGCTGAGCTTGGGGGCGCCCGCATTGGATGTGACGGTAAGGCTGTTCCGGACGCTGTAGGGGTAAATGTCGGCCGAATCGTCGATCTCGCGGCCTTCGGCGGAGTCAAAGAAGATTCCATACCCGCCGCGGAACACTGTCTTGGGCGTAAGACGATAGGTGATTCCGAATCGCGGCGCGAAGGGAGTTTTCGGGCCGGGGTGCGGCACGCTGCCGCAATAGCGCAGGATCGGTCCGCTATTTGCATCGCCTCCCGGTGCGACGCCATCGGTGCCAAGCTTCGGGTCGGCATAGCAGAGCCCACCGTTCGCATTTTTCGTGTCGAGCCAGAAGAAATGGTTCGATGCCTCGTAGGCCGCAGCGCGATAATCCCAACGAATTCCGAGGTCGAGGGTCAGCTTCTGGCTGACTTTCCAATTGTCCATGAAGTACGGCGCGAAGTAGTTGAAGACGTGGTCCTGCGGATTGCCGGCTGTGTTGGTCGGGCTCAGCGGACCAGGCACAAATCCACCAACGTTATTGTAGAAGCCCAGCAGCATGTCGGCCACGGCGTTACCCGTACCGCACAGCGTCGAACCAGTGGCGACTTCACAGCTTCCCTTACCGGCATTTGGATCGCCTACGGGGAGCGGGAGGTTATTCGCTGTGATGGTTGACGCCGAAAAGCCCCAGTCCCCGTAGAAGTCGTCGTCGAGGTTGCGGATCAGATGCCAGTGACGATAGTCGGCGCCAAACCCAAAGGTGTGCCTGCCCTTAATCCAGGTGAACGAGTCGGCATACTCCCAGGTAGGACCGTCCGATCCGGAATAGGAGTTGACCGATCCACCGCCGCTGCCGAATTGGGACAAGCCCACATTGGGGTAGGTCTCCTGCAGAGCCGTGAATGTCTTGAAGGTGCCCGTGAGTGCCAAATCCGAAGCCACTTCTGGAGGAGGTGCAAGCCCACCCTGAGGAGCATTGGCCGTGAGGTGGCCGAAGCGGAAGTTGTTGACCATCGACTGGCCGAAACTGATGGTGTGCGAGACGGTCCAACTGGTTTCATTCTGAAGGTAGATTTCGTAACCGTGGATAAGATCGCTGGAGTTGTAGGCTCCCTGGTTGGAGTAGTTCGCATCCGTGTAACGGAAGAAAGCCGAACCGAATTTACCAAAGTTCTGGTCGCCGCGGTAGGTCTGCTGGTTCTGGTGCAGCGGGAATCCGATGCTCTGGAAGAAATTGTTTATGCCTTCCGGCTGGTTGGCGATGGTGGGTGCCCGCCAGAATCCGTTTTTGATCGCGACCTGGCCGACATTGCCCGTCTGGCGTGCTCCCGGGATCACATTTCCGGGAAACGGCTGTCCCGTCAACGGATCGGCCGGCATGCAGTTGTAACCATTTGTGAGCAGGGTGTTGCAATCAGCCGTGCCGTAGGCGGGAAGCAGACCGCCAGGCAAGCCGAGATTCGGCAGAGCCTTGTAGGTCTCGGCGGAGAAGTCGCCCGTCAGCAGCGGTGGGTTGGGCATTGTGGTGATTTCTTGAATGCCGTTGGTGATGCGCCAGCCCTCGTAGTTGGCCATCCAAAAGCTCTTGTTGCGGCCGTCGTAGATCTTGGGGATGTATACCGGGCCGCTGGCCACAAAACCGAACTGGTTCTGATGCAGCGGCGGATTGAGCGTCGGCGAAGCCGAGATGAAGTTGGTGGCGGTAGGGAAGGGTTTGGCATCGAAACCATTTTCACGGTTGAACCAGAACACCGCGCCATGCAGTGAATTTGTGCCGCCCTTGCTCACGATGTTGACCTGGGTTGCGCTGAAGCCAAGGTCAGCCGGGTAGGTTCCGCTCGAAACCTTGAACTCCTGGATGGCATCCTGCGACAGAATCACCGCTGGAGTTACCAGGGCCGCATCGGTATTGACCAGCCCATCGAGCGTGTAGTTGTTGCCTTCAGGGCGGCCGCCGTTGACGCTGATGGCGGCTCCTTCGCCCTGGCGCATGGTGGCCTGCTCGCCGCCGACCGTGACGGCTCCCGCGCCGACCAGCAGAAGCTGCATGAAGTTGCGCCCGTTTAAGGGCAACTCCTCCACCTGCTGCTGGCTGACGAGGTTGGAAAGTTCGGCGCTATCGGTATTGAGCGCGACCGCCTGCGCTGATGCTTCAACGGTCTCTGTGACGGCGCCAGGTTTCAGTTGGGCATCGGCACGCAGCCTCTGGTTCACGCTGAGGACGATGCCGCTGGTGATGTATTTCTCGAAGCCTGTCGCTTCTACTGTGACCTTGTAGTGGCCGGGGTTCAGGGATGGAGCGTTGAAATCTCCGGCGGAACTGGTCACAGTCCGGAAGTCAACGTTGGTTTCTGTGTCGGTGACAGTTACCTTGGCGTTTGCGACGATAGCGCCTGACGTGTCGGTCACAGTCCCGAGGATGGTGCCGGTGGCGCCCGCCTGCGCGAACAGCCGGCCAGCCATCATCAACAGAACGGTGAAACACAGAGTAATACGAATGGATCGCATCTCTTGAACCTCCTGAATTCGTGCGTTTGGCATGCCAATGTACCCGGCTCGGCGCTTAGATGTGTGGGTCCGCCTGCCGACTTAGACAGGGGCGGGAAAAGAGCCTGATCCAGATGCACGGCGAGGCTAGCCATGCCCATGAACAGTTGTCAAGTAGAATTTTGTTTCTCTTTTGAAAAACGGGGGCTCTGGAGTGAGTGCTCCGTATACGGTCCATTTCGCAAGTGTCTTAGAAAACCGTTTTTCTGACAGGATCGTCCTTATAAGGAGCGGTCGGATCGTGAGATGGACTCCCACCCAAGCGCCATGCAAATCGCAACCGAGCCGGGGCGATTTTTTCAACCGCCGGTAGACTTCTTAACCATTAATTGCGGTGGCGATTAAAATTCGTATAGAAATAAGTTGCATTAGACAAATGCAGCGGCTTTGCGCTAGGATGCGAGACCCATGGTGCAATCTCCGGATTTATCCGGGGGCAAAACACCCGGCTTCGGGCTCTTATTCTCATGAGCGCGGTGTAGCTGCGATTCTTTCCCTGGATTGGCGAAGAATGTGTCCGCCCCTCTCTTTTCGAGGACGTGAAGGTGAAATCAACACGAAACGGGCAGGGTTTCAGTTGCCGGCGGGACCATGACAATCGCGCAGCCGCTGCGGAATTTGCACCAGTAGCGGATACTGGAAGCATTGCCCCGCGTTGTTTGGCATTGCGACACGGACCTTGGTGAGCCCGTTGTCGGATTGACATATCGTGCCCGCGGCATGCGTGGCGGAAGTTGGCTTGGGGATTTTTTAAATCCAGAGACGAGGCAGGTACAGAAATGAAATCAGAATCGGCTCTCCAGGAATTGGCGTTCCATGCTCTCGATTCTTTCCAGATTGAAATCCCCTCCTGGGGGTTTGCGAATACCGGCACCAGGTTCGGGAAATTTGTTCAGGCGGCGGCAGCTTCGACTCTGGAGGAGAAGTTCAGCGACGCAGGCCAGGTGCACAAACTCACCGGCGTCACGCCCACCCTGGCTTTGCATGTGTTGTGGGACCTGCCCAATGGAGTCTCCGACGCGGATGCCGTGCGTAGCCTCGAGAGCCGATACGGTGTCAGCGCCGGATCGATCAATCCCAATCTATTCCAGGACCAGGAATTCAAGTTTGGTTCCCTGTGCAATCCCTCGGCCGAGATCCGCGAACGCGCCATCGCCCACATGCTCGATTCCGTTGCGATCGCGCGCCAGCTCGGTTCGCGCGATGTTTCGCTCTGGCTGCCTGACGGATCCAATTACCCTGGTACGCAGAGTATTCGGAACCGGATTCAATGGTTGGAAGATGCCCTGAGGCGCACCCACGACCAACTCGGGCCTAACCAGCGCCTGCTGGTTGAATACAAGCCTTTCGAACCGGCCTTCTACCACACCGACATTGCCGATTGGGGCATGTCCGCGCACCTTGCCCGAAGCGCGGGCCCCCAGGCGCGCGTGCTCGTGGATACGGGCCACCACTATGCCGCCCAGAACATCGAGCAGATCGTGGCCTGGCTTTTGCATATCGACATGCTGGGCGGTTTTCATTTCAACGATCGCCGCTACGCTGACGACGACCTGACGCTCGGATCCATCGATCCCTACCAAATCTTTCGTATATTCCACGAGATTCATCTCGCGGGGCGCGCCAGCCTGGCCCAGATCGCGTTTATGATCGACCAGAGTCACAACCTGAAAGGCAAGATGGAAGCCATGGTGCAAACGGTTGCCGCCGGACAGGAACTATGGCTTAAGGCAGCCCTTGTGGATCGAGATAAGTTGGATTTCCTGCAGAATAGGTGCGAATTAGTTGCGGCGGAAGAGCTGTTCCGCGGTACGTTCTGGTGTGACGTCCGACCGCTGGTCAAGGAATGGCGCAGCGCGCGGGGTCTTCCTGAGGATCCGCTGCTTGCTCTTGCTGAGAGCGGTTATGTGCAGCGCATTACTGCCGAGCGCGGAGGTAAGTTGGCACCTGCAACCTCCTACGCTTAGGATAGTGTTCTGAATCAATTCAGTCGCAGCTGCCATCGTACGGAGGACCGGGAGGTTGACAAAACCCAGGATCAAACGGCTCTACCTGATTCCGATCCTCTCGAAGGCCCTGGATGTGCTGGAACTGCTGGAGCAGACCAACGGTCCCATCGCGCTGGAAGATGTGTACCAGCAGACCAATATTTCCAAGACCAGCGTGTATCGGATTTTGAAGACGCTGGTGCACCGCGGCTATGTCGCGCAGGGACAGAGCGGGCAATATCGCCTGGTGTCCCGGCCCCGCCGATTGCGCTTCGGCTTCGCGGCACAGAGTGCGGAAATGCCCTTCTCGGTAGCCGTGGGAGCGAGCATTACCGCGGCGGCAGCCGCAGCCGGCGTCGAGTTGCTGCAACTGGACAACCGCTATGACCCCGACGTCGCAATCAAGAATGCCGAGGAGTTTGTGCGCCAGCGGGTCGACCTGGTTCTGGAGTTCCAGGTTGAGGAGCATGTGGCGCCGCATGTTGCCCACATTTTCAAGAAAGCCGATATTCCCCTGGTCGCCATCGATGTTCCGCATCCGAACGCAACCTATTTCGGAGTCGACAATTTCGAAGTGGGATACGAAGCAGGTGTTCTCCTCGGCCAGTTTGCCACCGGCAAATGGAAAGGCAAGGCGGACTGGGTGCTGGGCATCGGATTCTCAGAAGCGGGCAGTTTTGTGCAGAGCCGGATCGCGGGCGCGTTCGAAGGGATTCGTGCCCGGCTGGATCAGATACCCTCCGATCACTTCCTCCGCCTGGAGGGCCGCGGCATGCGGCAACCCAGTTTCCTGGCAGTCTCCGACTTTCTCCGCAACCACCGCAAAGGCCAGCGGATCCTGGTTGCCGCTTCCACTGACTCCAGCGCATTGGGAGTGCTCGATGCGGCGCGTCAATCCGGCCGGGAGTCTGACTTTGCGATCGCCGGGCAGGATTGCATCCCCGAGGTTCTCGATGAACTGCGAAAGGAATCGAGCGCGATTATCGGTTCGATCTCGCACGGCGCGGAAACATACGGTCCCCGGCTGATTCAGCTGGGAATCGCGTTGCTCCGGGGCCACATCGTTCCGCCGTATAACTATGTTCGCCACCACGTCGTCACCGCGGAATCGCTGGCGGCGAAAGATGGACACGCCTCGTAGAGCCAGGTCGAAGCCCAACCATCCCCCACCGTCACTGATGGATGGCAAGATAGTTGCCGTAGCCCACGATCACGGTTGATCCGATCAGCGTGAGCAAGGTGAGGAAGACAAGCGTCTTCGTGCGCCGACTTACGCCGCGCCACTCCTTCAAGGCGATTCCCCACAGGGTGCTGAAGATGATGATGCTCGCCATGTGCAGCGTCCAGCTTGAAAACTTGTAGCGGCCCATCTGTGTTTCGCCCATGGTGTAGAAGAAGAACTGCATATACCAGGTGGCGCCGGCCAGCGCAGAGAAGAGGTAGTTCCAACCGAGCGAAGGCGGATGGTGCGGGTGGGCCGTGTATTCGAGAGCCATCTCAGTCGAAGCGGCGTCAGTCGGGTTCTCGAGCGGCGGATGCTCGCCTTCGGCGCGGCTTTCCGCTCCCGGCGGGATGCGGAGATACTCGCCGTAGCTGCGGTTGCGCGTGTTGAGGATGGCGCACCAGATGAAATTGGTGGTGAAGCCACCCGCAAGTACAACCACGAGAACCGGAAGCCCCTGCCACATCGTGCTGGTTCCATGGGCGAGCGTGAGCGTCTTGATTGGATTGCCGGCGTCGAGCCCAAAGGCGAAACACGAACTCATCACGCCGCAAAATGTCGCCACACCCAGACCGAGTCTCAGGTTGAATTCCTTGATGCTGGCCAGCTTCTGCTCATGCGAAAGTTCGTTCTCTTTGGAGATGCCGGCCGCGCCGGCAAACAGAATGCCGAGTACGCATATCCCTACTCCGACGAGGATGATGACCCCTGAGCGCTGCGTGAGCAATTGCACGAACTGCCCATGAAAGATGGGCGGGACCAGCGTGCCGAATACCGCGGTATATCCAAGAGCCACCGCCATGCCGAGCGAGAGCCCGAGATAACGCATGGTGAGTCCAAAAGTAAGGCCACCCAAACCCCACAATACCCCGAAGAAATACGCCCAGAAGATGGCGGAAGAAGGGGCGCCGTGAAGCACGGGCACAAGATCGCGGGTCAGCAGCCCAGCGAGCAGCCAGGGCATGACGATCCAGCTCACCACGCCGCCCGCCAGCCAATAGGTCTCCCACGACCAGCCGCGCACTTGCCGATAGGGAACGTAGAAGCTTGCCGAGGCGAGCCCGCCCAGCCAGTGCAGAAAAACTCCGAGCAACGGATTTGCGCCCAAGCGGATGGCTCCCTTCCAGGTCCCTCACTACACGACTTCGCATTCCGGATTCACACGCCAGGTCTCAAATCGAGTTACCTACCTTACAGCAAACAGAAGGTAGTGACCTACTGCAGGTCAACCTGAAAGTCGTAGCTGCCTGCGGGGAACTCGAAGCCAGATTGTCCTTCGCGAGTCGAAGCTTTGATCTGTTGGTTGTCGTTGAGCCGGACACCGTCGAGCTTGTATCGCGCGGTGTCGGATGCGAGCCATCCGGTCGTGTTTGCCGGAATGCTCACGTGCCATGCCGCCGTCTTGCCTGTGACTGTCCAGTCGGAATGAATGGGGCCATAGGACGAGTCATAATCGAAGACGATGGAGCCGAGGCGCGCGTCAAATACGGGATGCAGCACGATCGTATGGAACCCCGCGTCGAGCGGCGCGGCATCCACTCCCGCGGAGTAGCGATAAAGCCAGTCGGCCACCGCGCCGTACGCGTAGTGGTTATAGGAATTCATGCTCGGATCGTCTTTCATCTGGTCGCCGTTCCACCGCTCCCACATGGTCGTTGCGCCGTGGTCGATGAGGTATCCCCATGAGGGGTACTGCGTATTGAGCAGGAGTTTGTAAGCCAGGTCGGCGTGACCCGCTTTGGTGAGTTCCTCAAGCAGATAGGGGGTTCCAAGAAACCCGGTCGCCAGAAGGCCGTTATTTGCCTCGATCTTGGCCACGAGCTTCTGGACTGCTGCCGCGCGCAGTGGATCGGGAACCAGGTCCATGTGCAGAGCCAGCACGTAGCCAGTCTGGGTGTCGCCCCCATTGCTCTTCGCATTGGGATTGTTGATTTGCCCAAAGGGAGAGGGGCTGTTGTCCGCACCGGGCACGAATCCATCGTCATGCACAAACTGCTTTTGGAAGGCGGCACGAATCTTGTCGAATAGCTGCGCATAATGCTGTTCGTCGGGGCCGTCGGAGAGGGCATGGGCCATCTCCCGCATCAGAGTCACGTCGTAAGCCCAGTAAGCAGTCGAAACCAGCACCTGGTCTGTCTTGCCTTCGGGCGAGAGCCAGTCGCCGAAGGGCGTGCCGGAGTCTACCTTCCACAGTCCGTCGGGATTGGCAGCTTCGATGGCGTTGAGGTATTTCTGCATCGCGTCCCAGTTCTGCTCGATCATGCTCGTGTCGCCGGTCTGCAGCCACGAGGTCCAGGGAATGACGACGCCGGCATCACTCCATCCGGAACCGGAGCCCGAGACGCTCGCCACCGTTCCCGGCGCAAAGATTCCATAAATCGGAGTTCCGGCCTGCGTTCCGCGCATGTCGCCCGCGTACTTGCGGGAGAACGCGGCGAGGTCCATGTTGTACGTGGCGGTTCTCCAGAAGACCTGCGCGTCCGCCATCCAACCCAGCCGCTCGTCGCGTTGCGGGCAGTCCGTCGGCACGCCGACAAAATTCGACCGCTGGCCCCACACAATGTTGCTCCAAAGCTTGTCGATCATGGGGCTGCCAGTCTTCAGTCTGGCATCAAAGGGCGCGTCGGTGTGGATCACTACGGCGACAACCGCGTCTCGTATTGGAGGCGATGGAAGCCCGGTGATTTCGGCATATCGGAAGCCGTGGAAAGTGAACTGCGGGATGAATTGTTCGATGCCTCCGCCCGCGAGAATGAAATGGTCAGTGACCTTCGCGGTGCGCAGATTGTCGGTGTAAATGGTGCCGTCATCGTTCACAATTTCGGCGAAGCGCAGGCGGACATTCGTCCCCGCCGGGCCTTGCAGCCGAACGTGTTCGACCCCGGCGAGGTTTTGGCCGAAGTCGAACACCCAGACGCCCGGCTTGGGCTGCGTAACGGCTTTTGCTTCCACTACCCGTTCGGCGCGAATGGGAGGAAAGTCCTGTGCCAGGATCGGGACAGTCTTCGGCTTAATGACCGTGGCGTTCTTCCATTTGACTGCGCTGAATTGAGCCAGATTCCAGCCTGGCTGCACAAGGCGCGCATCCTGAGTTTCACCGTCGTAGATTTCGGATTTGATGATTTGGGATGTAGTGGCTTGCCACTCAGGGCTCGTGTTTACCCATGCAACGCTACCGTCGGTGTGCTCGATGCGAAGCTGCGCCCGGAGAGCCGGAGGCGTGTCGCCGTAGTTGTTGGGCTGCTGAAACCACTCGAGGGGCGTGGAGTACCATCCCGGGGCAAGCAGTGCAGCAATCGCGTTCCTGCCGTTCCCCAGCATGGCCGTCACATCGTAGGTCTGATAGAACACGCGCTCGCGGTAGTCGGTCCAGCCCGGCGCGAGCACATCTTCGCTGACACGCTTGCCGTTCAGGAACAACTCGTACGCGCCCAGTGCCGTTGCATAGAGGCGCGCCGATCTGATTTGTTTGCCGACATCGAATGTATGCCGCAGCGCCTTCACCGAATCAGGAATCCACGGATGTCCCAGCGGCTCGGCATCCGGTCCCGGCGTCGGCGCCCACGCGACGGCGCTCTTCCAGCCCGAATCGTCGAAGTCCGTCTGCCGCCAGTCGCCGGAGGGGTGGATCTGTGTCTTCCACGCCGGGCTGCTGGCGAATGTGGTGTTGGTTCCGTCTTCGTACTCCACGTAGAGTGTGGCGCTCAACGGTGGCGCGTCGCTGGTCGCCATGCCGTTGGGATTCACGACGTAGTGAACGCATTCGAGAGCGATGGAGTTGACGCCGTTGCTCAACTGCTTTGCCACATTGAAGTGCACATACTTCTTCCATGGCATCTGCTTGTAGGGAGGCAAAGGATCGGCCAGTAATACCTGGGTTCCATTCACCCAGGCAGAGACCGTGTCCTCGCACGTTGCAAAAAGCGTGGCATCGCGCACGGGCTTGTCGAGCGTGGCCGTCGCACGATAGGCGAAATGTTGTTCCGGGGCCTTCTCGGCGGCCAACTCCTTGAACTCAGGACTTGCGATCCACTGTGCCGGCGCGTGGCGCACGGCGGCTTCTTCCTGCGTCTCGTATCCAATCCACTCCGCGTGCCATGGGTCGTGGTCCAGAAGCCCGGTCTCCCACCAACTGATCTCGCTTTCGGGATATAGTTTGCCCGTGGGATCCCACACTTTCACACGCCAGTAATAGCGCTTGCCTGGCACCTGCGCCGGGCCCTTATACGCGACGTTCATCGATTGCGACGAGTCGACGCGTCCGCTTGTCCATACATCGGCTTTGCCTTGCCTGAGCGCTGCCGTGGTCGAGGCCACCATCACCTCATACGCCGTTTGCAGCGCGCCCCGGGCGGAGTCGCGCAGTTGCCAGGAAAAACGGGGAGCCGGATCGTCGATTCCGAGTGGCGTTTTGAGGTTGTCGACGCGCAACTCGACTGGTCCGCGGGCCGGCTGACCTTGTGGCGACTGCCCCCAGCCCACAGTAGTCAACGTCATGCTCAACATCGTACCGAGCACGAAATTCCTTCTCATGTTCTTCCTCGATCCGAAATCGTCCTAAGTGTTCGCGATCAACTGCGAGCTATTGCCCTGCGCCCTCGCTCCTCCACAGAGTCACTGGCCCGAGAAGCCCTGATTCAAGTAACGGTGAATCCGCCTTGAACGGCCGAAAATCAGTCCACGAGTAGGTCTTCGGAACAGCCGGCTGCAGGTCGCCAATCATGCGATTCGGCCAGAGATTCGTTACCTTCACACTGATTTCATTGCTGCCCGGCTTCAGGACCCGCGTAACGTCGACGACAAACGGAGGCTTCCAGAGGACTCCGCCTATGGGTTTGCCGTTGATTTCGACTTCCGCGAAGTCCTTGACCGTGCCGAGATCGAGCATCACCCTGGCGCCAGGCTTGAACCAGTCCCTGGGAGCGTCCACCTGCTTGTGATACGTAGCCGTGCCGGAGAAATACTTCACGCCTCCATCGCTGCTGTCGGTCCATGAAGTGAGAGCAGGGAATTCGGCATCGGCTGGTGCCCCGAGATTGGGTGGAAACGTCAATTTCCACGGACCGTCGATTGAAGCGACCTTGACGGGCTGGGGTGTGGGAATGCTCCGCGAAGGCACGGCGCCGGAGCCATCAAACACCACGAAGACCGATCCCTGCGCATCAAAATGCAGCGGCACAATCGACCGGTCCTGCTCGGTTGTATAGCTGACTGGTTCGACTTCGCCGCTCTCCGGATGCCAAAGCTGTGGCGTCTTGCCGGCCACGCGGAACGCGGCTTTCACGTCAAAGCCATGATGCTTTTGCGTCGAGACGAAATAGACGTCGCGATTCCCGTCGCGACGATGAATGAAGAGCAGGTCTTCGTCGGAGTCCGCTCCAGGCAGAGAGTACGGGACGTCCTGCCCGACATTCTCGGGTGCGGTCCAGGAGAAATCCTGCCCTGTATTTTCAGCCGAGAGGACCTCCTCAATGTTCTTTCCGGAATACACTTTCCCTTTTCCAAAAGCGTGGTCCTGCGCGGCCTCGTCTCCCTGTCCCCACAGGTCGGCCGCAAGCTTTGCAACCTCTGCTTGGGCGCCCCGACCGTCGCCAAGACTCGGAGATCCGCCTGGCCTCGGCCCGAGCAACACCGCGCCTTGCTCCACCAGCGAGTGAATACTGCGCAGCAGCGGCAACGAGATCAGGCGCTGATCGTTGGGCAGCACCAGGAGACGATATTCCATGCCGCTCGCCAGGCGTAGCTTTCCCTGCGTGGCCCTTGCTCCGTGCAGCAGCACATCCGCATTCACAAAATCGAAACCGTAATGCGCCGGCAGCCCCGGATCGTCCTTCTTCCAGTACGGAACTGTCGCTGGTGCGTTTTCCCCGTAGAAATAGGCCACATCGCTGACCGGCTTGCCCTGCTGCAGCAGGAAGGAACAGCGCGCCAGATACGTGTTCCAAGCCTTTGCCTGTTCCGCCCACGTGATGTTGCGGGTGTAATCCTGGCCGAATGGGCCGAGCGTCATTCCAGGTCGATGCGCGTCGTCAACGAACGGCTGGAGATCGCTGGTGTGAAATACGATGCGGTTGATGCCTCGCACAAAATCCTGGTCGGCCAGGGACTTGAGGTAGAACGGACTTTGTCCCCAGGGGGTCACGTTGGGCCTGGTCGTGAATGACTCGGTGGCCGCGATCGGCTTCCCGTAGATGTGTGCCGCAGATCCCGCTTCCATCACGTCGGCAATGTGGGCCGGCGTGTCTTTCTGATTGGGTAGCGGCGTCCAGAACTCGCCCATCGGGATCGTCACTTGTCCCTTGTTGAGAAGACCGTCGCCGGTGGTCGGCATGTTGGTTCCCATGGCTTCCGCATACAGTCCCACGCCGAATTTCGCGAAATACTTCGTTGCGATCGCGTAGTGATTCTCAGCCAGCATGTCGGCCTGCGTGCGGCGAAAGTCCCAGAGGAACGCTTCCGACTGCGAGCGGCTGCCGACGATTCTTCCCGTGAGAACGGGCAGGAACTTCGTCATCGCGTATCCACGCCTGCGTGCGAACTCCGGCATCATGTCGTCGGTCCAGTTTTCCTGCCCGGCCTCCCAGCTATCCATGAGGAAGTAACGGAAGCTCTTGCCGAAGTAAGGTCCCGCCGCCGAGGAGATCATCTTCACGTACTCCTCAACGTAGGCCTGCACATGCTTGCTGCTGAGTTTGTCGACCTCGAGACCGGTAGCCGCCGGCGTTGCGGGGTGATTCTCTTCGCCGGTGAGCGAGTAGCCTAGCCGCAGAACAATCCACTTGCCGGCGGGCGCGTCCCAGTCCAGCGTTCCATCGGGCCGCATCTTGCCGGTCAGATCGACCGCTTTGTCCGGATCGATAGTGTCGCCTGTCTGCACTTCGTCGCCTTGCGGTTCCTGGGTCGGCGTGTAGATGCCGAAGCTCGCCTTGTCTTCCCAATGCTGTACGCGCGGGCTGGAGAGAAAGTCGACCTCAGTGAGCCGCACCGGCGGCGGCCAGGCGACACCCGGAGGCGGAGGACGCAACGGGTCTTGTTGCGGCGCGTTGAAGTAAAGACGGTAATAGCGCGCCTTTACCGGTTCAACGGAATACGTCCGCACCGCGAAGTTGACAGAGCCTGAGCCGCGCGGGCCCGGCAGTTCCGCCAGCGTCCGCCAGCTTTGTCCATCGTCGCTGGCCTCGATTTTTCCCGATGGGATTGCCGGTCCGCTGAATTGGACCGCAGCGGCGGCTCCGAATACGATCGCCCGCACTTCTTTTGGCTCGGCGTAGGCAAACTGCACCCAGGCGGCAGGATCGCCCTGTGAATACGGCACCTGCACGATACTCGCGAATGATCCATCGGTGAGGGCGGATCCATCGATGGTTCCGCAGCTGCACGTGATCGCCGGCTTCTCTGCTCTCGTCTCTTCTGGAGGTGCGGGGAAGGCGACTACTGCGGCGTCCTCATACAACTCGGGCGTTGGCGCCTGCCTGGGGAGCGGCGGCTGCGGATGGGCTCCCGGCAAAGTCAAATCCGGATGCATCTCGCGTGGAGGCGCGGCGGCGAGATCCTGAAACTTGCCGACTGTGGAAGGCGGCTTGCGCAGCGTTCCGCTGAAGCGGCCCGGTCCTTCCACGATCGTCTCGCTCCATGAATACTTCTTCATGCCCTGTTCAGGCTTGACCCATGGGCCGGCGGTTTCGCTCCATCCACCGGAAGCAGCCATCGACATTTCCATGTGCAGGCGATCGGCTTCGGCCGCGGCGTGCCGCCATGCCGACTTCCACTCCGGCGACATCCAGATCACCGGCTTGTCCACGAACAGCGGTGCGCCCATGTCCCCATCGAACATCTGCATGCCCGCGATGCCCACGCGGTGCATCCATTCCAGGTCGGCCGTAATGCCGGGCTCGGTCACATTGCCGCTCATCCAGTGCCACCAGGCGCGCGGCTTGGCGCTGTCGGGCGGATTTTTGAATTGATCCTCCAATGTCGACGCCGATTGCGCTCCGCCAAAAACACCAACCGAAGCCAGGATCGTTGCCGTTGCGAGCCAGACTGAAACCCTTCGCATTTTCTTCATCAGCCACCCCGCTGCGTAGAAATGGATGGGAGTTCGAGCAGAGACTGCTCCCCAAATGAAACAATTTACAGCTTGAAAACCTTATGCAATGCACGCTGGGGTTGTCAAAGGGGAATCTGCCTAGGTTGCCGCTTGTGCGCCAAGCGAAATCTAGTCTCATCAGGAGCCGACACTTATCGCTGGCCTTTGGGATTGGGAGCGGAAATATGGTAATGACCCGAGCCAAGGACTAGCTCAATGCGATCCGATTTGATCCTGGCGCTGATCACTCCAGATGCATTGTCAGGGGCTGTTCCGTCGATAGTGAGCGCCTCTGGAGACGAGCTCGTCAACTTCACTGTCGCCACGGCGTTGGCTGGAATCGTGAAGGCATATTCGGTTTGCGTGGGACCGCGTTTCCAAAAGCTCTCAACCGGGCCCAGGGCAGACACATATCGAGTCTGCACCGAAGTGAGCTTGCCTACCAGCTGCGGCCGAAATATGAGTTGTCGCGGCTCCTCCGCAGAGAGGTCCACATTGATTCCGCCCAATCCGCGATAGAACCACTCTTCCGCATGTCCCAGCATGAAATGATCCTGCGAACTGCTGGGATTGGCGTCCCATGCCTCGGTCAGCGCGGTTGCGCCCTGCGCAAGCTGGTACCCGTAGCTCGGAGTGTCGGTGCGCTCCAGCATGTCGTAGAGAACATCGGAGCGGCCGCCGTCGAGCAGCGCATCGACCACGTAATGAAATCCAACGTCTCCCGCGGTGACATGGTTGTCATGCGCGCGAATGTCGTCGACGAGAGCATTGAGAACATTTTCGCGTTCGTCCTCAGGCGCCAGTCCGACTACGAGCGGCATGGCCTGTGCAGTCTGGCTGCCCTTGTCGTAGCGATGCTTGGCGGCATCGAAGAAGCGCGCGTTGAAGTCCTTGCGGACGGCGTCGGCCTTATGAGCATAGGTTTGGCTTTCGTCGTTTCGTCCCGCGAGAGCCAGTGTCTTTTCAAGGACGCGCAGATCCTGATAGTAGATGGCCGTTGCCGTTACTCCGGATGTGGTCAGCTTCGATACGCCCGGTTCGCCGGGTCCGATGTCGTACCAGTCGCCCAAGCCGTAGGCCACGATGTTGTTGTCTGCGCGCGTCGAGAGGTAGTCCACATAACGCCGCATCACCTCGATGTGCGACAGAAGTGCGGAAAGATTGCCGTCGCGCTCGTACACATACCAGGGCGCCAACACCGCGGTACTTCCCCATTCGGGCGAGTCGTCGAAGATGCCTCCATCCACACCGAATACGACATACTGCGGCGCGATCTCGGGCACTCTGCCGGCGTTCGGCTCGTCCTGTTTCTGAGTGTCGGCTATGTTGCGCGCTGTGGCCGCGTAGAGTCCGCTGAAATCGAAGTCATACAGCATCGAAGGCGCCAGCAGATGTGCCTCTTCCAGCCAGCCCAGCTTTTCGCGGTGCGGACAGTCGGTAAAAAGGCTCTCGGCATTATTTTCAATGGCGCGCACAATCAGCAGATGGATGCGATTCAGAAGGTCATCTGACGAAGTGAAGCTCCCAATTGCTTCGGAGGAAGTGTGTACTGCTTCGCCGCGAAGCGCGGTGAGACGCGGCTTTCCTGGCTGGGGGTGTGTGTCGTCGGCTGCGCCTTCCACCTGCACGTAGCGGAAGCCGTAGTAACTGAAGCGTGGGTGCCATTGCTCCGCTGCGCCGCCCTTCAGCGTGTAGGAGAACCACTGCGGCTCTCCCGAACTTCGCTGCGAGACGGTTCCGTCTGTATTCAGAAGTTCTCCGGGAATGAGCTTTACGGTCACGCCTGCCGATCCGCTCACGGTGATGGCCGGCCAGCCGGCGAAGTTCTGCCCCAGATCGTAGACCAGGACGCCCGACCTGGGCTCTGTCTGGCGAACGGGCGTGTAGCTGTGCATGACGCGGATGGGCGGCACCAGCTCAGGCCTCAGCGTGCCGCCCGGGCCATCCGTAACCAGGACCCGGTCCCAGTTGGAATCGTCGAAGCCCGCGTGGTCCCAGCCATTTATCTCGCCGCGGGCATCGAAGTCTTCGCCTCCATATGTTGACGAGAACGTGATTGGGCCCGCGTGTGTCTTCCAGGTTTCGTCAGACACGACGTCGATGCTTTTGCCGTTGGCCAACTCGAGGTGAAGCTGCGCGATGCACTGCGGCGGTCCGAAACTGCCCACGAACTTCTTGTAGCGTCCCGGGGTGTCGAGAACGCGATACATGCCATTGCCCAGCATTATGCCAATCGCGTTGGTTCCTGAGCGAACCATGGCGGTCACATCGTAGGTGTTATAAAAAATGGTCTTGCGATAGTCGCTCCAGCCCGGCGTGAGTTCGCTGTTTCCTGCCTTGGCGCCATTGATGCTTGCCTCGTACTGACCCAGCCCCGAAACGTAGAGCAGGGCGCGCTCGACGCGACCCGTGACGCTGAATTCCTTGCGCAAGAGCGGCATAGGCTTTGAGCCGGCGGCGGCATCAGCACTGTCGGCCGCAATCCATCGTGCCCGCCACGTTAGCGCTTGCGTCCAGTGCGCCGGCTTGCTCCATGCGCTCGGCTGGTCTTTCTCGTCCCAGACGCGGACCTGCCAGACATACTCGTGCTGAGATTCGAACCCAGGCCCGGAGTACGAATCGGCGTGAACCGACGTTGCTTCGCCTGAGACTTTGCCGCTGTCCCAAAGCAGGGTCTTCCCTGCGGCCAGGTCCCGGCTGCTGGCCGCTATGCGTATCTGATAGCCCGCTTGCTTGACACCATGCAACGATGGGGCAGCCTCCCCATCCCGCCAGGAGAACGCCGGCTTTGCTTCAGTGACCGCGAGCGGCTCAGGCATCCCTGCTGTCCGCAGATCGGTTGGAGCGGATAAATGGGAGGTAGATGAGCCTTGCGCACAGGCCAAAGAAATGCAGACCAGTCCGGCAGAGGCGATCACGAAGCGCCGGATCGATGAGAGGAAGCACAGCGAGAGAGTCACGTCACGGTCATAAATCAGCGGGTTAGCGGATGGCAACCCATCCCGCCGCGACTCCAGTTGGCGCAAGTTCAAGAAACTGCTATGATCGTTTTGAGTTGATTTGATCAAAGTTCCACACATAGGGCGCGAATCAGGCCACCAATCTCGAACGTTTGCGCGAATGGTGCCTGAATTTACAGACCCCGTGTAGAATCGTTCCGACATGGCCGACACACTAAGTCTTCGCTCCGAGCGGATCGTCAAATTCCTTCTGCGGACCGGCGCAGCTACCATCGAGGAGATTCTTGCCGAAGCTGGTTCTTCCGCACCCAGTATCCGTCGTGACCTGGCACGGCTCGAAAACCGGGGTCTTATCCGGCGGACCCACGGCGGGGCCACCCTCGTGGAGCCGCTACTGTACGAACCATTCCGTTACGACAGTTCCTTCCTTGCACGCGAACAACGCCATGCGGAAGAAAAGCGGCGGATTGGACTGGCCGCAGCGGAACTGGTGCACGAAAACGAGACCATCGGCCTCACCGCGGGAACTACCACAACCCACGTCGGCCGCAGCCTGCGCCATCGCGAGAAGATCAAGGTCATCACCAATGCCATCAATATTGGGATGGAACTGTGCAATCAGCCCGGAATCCGAACCTACATGACCGGCGGGGTGATTCCGTGGGCCTGGTCGTTTTCCCTGACCGGCAATGCGGCGCTCACATTCCTCGACGATGTCTATATGGACAAGGTCTTCCTGAGCGTGACGGGCCTCGAGGCCGAACGCGGAGTGACTTCTCTCGAGACCGACGAAGCACTGGTCTATCGCAAGATGGTCAAACAGGCTAAACAAGTGATCGTGGTTGCGGATTCGAGCAAACTGGGCAAGGTCGGCCCGGCTTTCATTTGTCCGCTCAGCGAAATCCACACCCTGATTACCAATCATGGCGCCAACAATGACACCCTTGCCACTTTCGAACGGCAGGGCATTCGGATTATTCGCGCCTGAGAGGCAAAAAGACCGCTCGCGAATGCACCATCCTTGTGGGATGTGGGCCATCTTCAATGATGTACCTCCGGTGCGACAAGAGACTCCGGCTCTCAAAGGCGCACGTTGGCTTATTCGTGCCAACTGATTGATCTAAAATTGCTTATATTCGCACAACTTGTCATTTGAAGGTCCCGGCTAGAACTAATCGCCACCACATTTCCAGATTTTTTGATCATTTAGACCTTAAATGTTCACTTTTCACTTGTAATATTTGTGAAACCGTCCTATTGTTCTTGTCAACGAATTGATCTGCCTTAGCCGCAATTTCGTTCGAGGAGTCCTCAAAGGGATTCCTGAAGGCGCAGCTAAAAAACTGAAACTTCTCTCCCCCAGAGATGCCTTGCTGCAGGAGTCAGGAGCAGGTGAAAGGCTCCTGACCTGGAATTGCCCTCTCGAGTTCTGAAGCGCGTCCATCCCGACCGACTCGTTTGCTCCACCGCTCTTACCGAACCGCCAGGCGTGATTCCCGACAAGGCTCACCGGTGGCAAAAACGCCCTCATACGAAAATCGCAGGACTTCACATTAGAAAGGTGCGATAGCAATGACTGACGCAAAGCGGGTTTCCAATCGCCGGCGTTCATTTGACGGATTCAAGGGCTCCGCTCCCAACGGGCCTCGAGTCCTCTTTTGGCTAGTGACAATCCTGTTCCTGTTGTGTCCCCTGGTTTCGCGCGCACAGCAGCTCACCGCAACCCTCACCGGCACAGTTACCGACAGCAGCGGGGCCGTAATTCCCAACGCCGCCATCACTGTCACTCAGACCACCACCAACGCTGCCCGCACCGTGCAGTCCGACGCGTCGGGCAACTACGCCGTCACCAGCCTGCCTGCCGGCACTTATACAGTGAACGTCTCCTCCTCTGGTTTTGCGACGTACCTCGCCAAGAACGTGGTTCTCAACGTCGCCGAAACGCGTGGCCTTAACATTCAGCTCAAAGCCGGCGCCACTAGTACCACCGTGACGGTGGAAGCCGCGACGGTGAGCGTCGACACCGAATCGAGCGCCCAGTCCGGCACCATCTCCGGCGTGCAGATTCGCGAGC
>Ga0207156_10019_pt1 | contig 40247 bp, 45 predicted proteins | sample Alteio_BWMinHeat_24_FD_153514 | JGI IMG/M metagenome (GOLD analysis project Ga0207156, IMG submission 153514) | Enriched cells from forest soil in Barre Woods Harvard Forest LTER site, Petersham, Massachusetts, United States -... | ecosystem: Environmental > Terrestrial > Soil > Temperate forest >...
GCGATGCATGTGATGAATAAATTTCCTCAAGTGATCAAATTTAGAACATTATCAGTTCCTGCTTTACAACAAAAGATACATAACAAACATTTTTCTGAACATAATAAATTTATTCAAAAAAGCGAGATTTCTTCTGGATTATTAGTAAACAAACTTAATGATCTTATGCTCACAAGAAAAGAATTACATATGATGCAACCAATTTACAAAAAACTAGGCATAGGATCAGGAGTAATATGTGCAGCCATTGTTACACATATGGGGATTTCAATGCCCATTGATTATTTTGTAGAGGGGCTCATGGGGGTTATATCTGGTAGTACAGGAATAGGGGGCTTAATGAGCTGGTTTGGCGCACATGTTGATCAAAAAATAATAGAAGAACAAATAGAAATAACAAAAACAAATATTGCTCTTGTTGAAAAAAATGTATCACTTAAATAGGAGAACTGATGAAGCAATTATTAGTTATATATTCTTTAGTTGCAGCGACTTTTTTATTAGCCGGCTGCGATAAACCAAGTGTTGAACATGAAGGAAATAAAGTGACACGCACAAAAACTAATTCAGGATTGGAATACGAAATTATTAAAGAGGGCGCAGGGGCTTCTCCGCAAAAAGGGCAGAAAGTTACCGTACATTATACCGGTTGGTTGGATGATAATGGAAAGCCGGGTTCGAAATTTGACAGTAGTGTTGATCGTAAACAGCCATTTACTTTTATGATAGGTATGGGCCAGGTTATCAAAGGTTGGGATGAAGGTGTTATGACGATGAAAATTGGTGAAAAACGGCGCTTGATTATTCCTGCACAATTAGGTTACGGTGCACGCGGTGCTGGGGTAGTTATCCCACCGAATGCGACGCTGATTTTTGATGTTGAATTATTGAATGTGGCTTAAAAAAAGTATTTCTGCCAAAGCTGAAATACAAAATATTTCTAGTCAGGGAATTTGGATTTTAATTGATGAACAAGAATTCTTTATGCCATTTGCTGAGTTTCCATGGTTTTTAAAAGCAACGATTGAACAGATTTACAATTTAGAATTTTTTCATGGCAAACACCTTCATTGGCCTACATTGGATATTGATATTGACTTAGAATCTCTTAAGCATCCTCAGATATACCCTTTAAAATATTCATGAAATTTTTCCATTAAAAAAAATGAAGCAATTTTCTCAATCAGGTTTATTTATGAGAACCGATATCGGTTCTGTAGATCATGTTTGTAAACGAAATAGTCTCTACTATTTCATATGCTTTTTTATGGGCTTGTTGGATGGTATCGCCTAATGCTGTAACACATAAAACTCTGCCGCCGGCAGTTACTAATTGATTATTATGCAAGGCAGTTGCTGCATGAAAGATCTTACTATCTAGTTGAGTTTGCTGTGATAATCCTGTTATGGGTACATTTTTTACATATGAATTTGGATAGCCTTCCGAAGCAAGCACAACTGTCACAGCAGCTTGCGAGCTCCACTCCAGAGTTACTGTATGCAATGTGTGGTCAAGAGCTGCATTACATAGTTGAACTACATCAGATTGCAAACGCATTAAAATTGGCTGAGCTTCGGGGTCACCCAAGCGACAATTAAATTCCAAAACTTTTGGTTCACCGCGCGAATTAATCATTAATCCTGCATACAAAAAACCACAGTACGGATTTCCATCATGCGCCATGCCGGCAATTGTTGGTTCAATAATTTCATGCATAATACGATTATGTAACGCATCAGTTATGATGGGTACTGGAGAATATGCGCCCATGCCACCAGTATTTGGACCATGGTCGCCATCATATAATTTTTTATAATCTTGTGCAGAAGCTAAGGGAAGTATATGAGTGCCATCTGTCATAACAATAAATGTTACTTCTTCTCCTTCAAGAAATTCTTCGATGATAATTGTTGCACCCGCATCACCAAATGCACGTGCAACAAGCATGTCATATGCTGCTTGAAGTGCTTCTTCTTGAGTATATGCAACAATAACCCCTTTGCCTGCTGCTAATCCATCTGCTTTAATAACGAGTGGTAATGATTGTTGTTGTATATAGTGTGCAGCTTGAGCATAATTGTTAAATGAACGATATGATGCCGTTGGTATATTGTGGCGAATCATAAATTCTTTAGCAAATGATTTTGATGATTCAAGGCGTGCTGCAGCTTTTTTTGGACCACAACACCGTAATCCATGTTCTTCGAACAGATCAACAATTCCTGCAGCAAGTGGTGCTTCAGGACCAATAATTGTTAAATTAATATTCTGGTTTTTTGCAAAAAGATGAAGTTGATCGTGTGGGATAGTAATATTTTCAACATTTTTCTCAAAGGCAGTTCCTGGGTTGCCGGGTGCAACATAAACTTTGCTAACACACGGTGATTGTGCAACTTTCCATGCAAGTGCATGTTCGCGGCCTCCAGAACCTACAATTAAAATTTTAAGATTCTGACTTGCCTGCAGAAAACATTCGGTGATGAGGAGTAGTATCAGTATTTTTATTATCATGATTTGATTTTAAATAAAGTGTGAATTTACTAGTAGGTATTTCTTTTGTCAAACTTCATGCGCTATTATGTATTTTATGAAGAAGCTTTTTTTACATTTTTTAGTTATATCTTCTTCTCTCAACTCTTTACCACAATTTAATACGTGGCATGATGCACTTTTGTATGCTATGAAAAAAGCTCCCGTGACAATTTCAATTGTTGGGGATGCAGTAAAAGAGGGGGCGGTTAATTTTTTTATTCCTCAAGCGCATAGAATTCAATTGAGTGAAAAGGCTCGTGCTGAGATTAATAAAAAAATTTCTGATACCCGTCACAAAGAAATAGTGCGCGAACATACTATTCTTACCAGTGAGTATTTTACAAAGCCTCTATCACAGCATGCATTCTTAGAACAAATGAGTTCTTTTAACTGTTCGACGGTGGCGTGTATGGGATTATTATTTGCATATAAACTATATTATTACATGCATATCTCAGAGATGCATATTTCAGCAGAATCTGTTCCATGGATCATGAACGGCGTTGGTTTTGCTTCGATACTTTCTGGTATCGCATTGGCAGGATTTTATAAACAGGAATTTCAAGAGAAGAATGCTGAATTATGCACTAAGCTTGAAAAACATAAGTGCATATATGAAAAAATAAAATTTAAACAAAAAAAACTTAAAGAAGAAACTATAACATTAGAAAAAGAGAAACAAAGACTTACTCATGTGTGCGCCGAGCAAGAAAATAGTATCAAAAATTTTCGTAATCATGTTGCAAAAATGGAGGCTGCGGCATGTGATTGCAATAATTTTTATCAAAAATATTTTAAATCTTTATGGCTTAATATTTTTCTATCACGTGTTATACGTGCACACAATAAAAAAATTGATAGTTTACATGACAAGCACTCTGTTTTGGAAACTCGACTGAGTTATTATGAAAATAACAAGAATCAAAATATAGAATTCAGGTACTACAAAAATACTATCGCACAACAGCGAAAAAGATATGCCGAAATTAACAATAAATATACTGTTAAGCGTGAACAGTGTGCTGAGTTGCAAAAAAAATTAGAATTTTATGAGCAAAATAGACTGAGCTTGGAAGAAGATAATGCGATGCTGCGACAAGCCTATAATACTATGATGATTGTGCCTGCACCACTTTCAGGTGCATGTTTTACATGAGTTCTATTTTTTTAAGTTCCTGAATATTTTTGACCGGGTCACCAGTAAAAATTGCAGAACCGATGGCAACATTATTAATATTTTTTTCTTTAAGTTTTTTAATTATTTCGTAATTAATTCCCCCATCAGCACTGATGGTAAATGTGTGACCATATTCTTGTTTAAGAGTATTAAGCTCATCAAACCGTGCCCATGATTCTGGCAAAAATTTCTGTCCTGAAAACCCAGGATGTACAGACATGATAAGAATATCATCTACAATAAGAAAATAGGGCTCTGCATACTTGATAGGAGTTGTTGGGTTGAGTGCAAGACTGACGCGCCATTCATGGCGCTTGATTGCAGTAAGTTGATCAATAGAAGTAAGCATTTCTAAGTGGATAGAAACTATATCTCCTGATGTAAGCGGGAGCTTATTATAGTATTCTTCAGGCTTTTCAACCATAAGATGTACCCATAATCTATGGGATGTTGTTTTTCGTATATCGGCTATAGTCTCAAGACTCAAACCTTGGTTAGGCACGAAATGGCCATCCATGATATCAAGGTGAAATCCAGGGCAGAAAGGTTCAAGATCCCTAATGGTTTGTTTAAGGTTAGTGAGCGAAGCTGCTAAAAGCGAAGGGAAAATATGAATCATGCAATTATTCTCTTAATATTCTCTTTTAACTGAACCATACCGAGCGTAACTATTTTCGGTCAATATTTAAAAAAAGCTTACAGAGATCTTCATAAAAAATATGAGTCTTGTGATGTAAACCTTGAAGTCTTTGTTCTTTGCTATATACTAGTTTTAAAATAGTATTTAAGGAGTATTTATGGCTTATAAAATTCGCCCTTTGTATGACCGCGTTCTTATCAAACGGCTTGAAACAAGCGAAGAAATAACCTCAGGTGGGATTATTATTCCGGACGCTGCAAAGGACAAACCTCAAATAGGAGAAGTGCTTGCAATAGGGGCAGGAAAAATCTGTTCAGAAGGCACCGTAATGCCATTGCAAGTCAAAGTTGGTGACCGAGTCTTTTTTGGAAAATATTCCGGGACAGAAACGGGCAAAGATCAGCTTATTTTGAGAGAAGAAGACATTCTTGGAATTGTTGAACAACAGGTTTAAAGGAGCATTATAGTGGCAAAAAGAATATTATTTGGAGTAGATGCACGTCAAAAACTTGCACGTGGTGTCGATACTCTTGCAGATGCCGTTAAGGTAACACTCGGGCCTAAAGGCCGTAATGTTGCGATGCAAAAATCTTTTGGTTCTCCTACTATCACTAAAGATGGTGTGACAGTTGCCAAAGATATTGAGCTTCTTGATCAGATTGAAAATATGGGTGCGCAAGCGGTGCGAGAAGTTGCTAGCAAAACAGCTGATGTTGCCGGTGATGGTACAACTACAGCGACTGTTCTTGCTCAAGCCTTATTCCATGAAGGTAATAAATATGTTACCGCGGGTGCAAGCCCTATGGAACTTAAACGGGGTATTGATAAAGCAGTAGCGGCAGTTGTTGAAGATATTAAAGCTCGTGCGAAAAAAGTAAGTGACCGTAAAGAAATTGAACAAGTTGCTACCATTTCTGCAAATTCTGATACAGTGATTGGTGAGCAGATTGCTGAAGCCATGGAACGTGTTGGACGCGATGGTGTGATTACCGTTGAAGAAGCAAAAGGCATGGAAAGTGAACTTGATGTGGTTGAAGGAATGCAATTTGACCGCGGTTATCTTTCTCCCTACTTTATGACCGATGCTGAAAAAATGGAAGCAGTGGTTTCAGATCCGCTTATTCTCATTTTTGAAAAGAAGATTTCCAGCATGAAAAGTTTGCTTCCTGTATTGGAACAAGTTGCAAAAGCAGGACGTCCTCTTTTAATTATCGCAGAAGATGTTGAAGGTGAAGCGCTTGCAACACTTGTTGTAAATAGATTGCGTGGCACATTACATGTTGTTGCAGTTAAAGCTCCTGGATTTGGCGATCGTCGTAAAGCGATGCTTGAAGATATTGCTATTTTAACGGGCGGAAAATTAATTTCCGATGATCTTGGTATTAAGCTTGAAAATGTTGTGATGACTGATCTTGGACGCGCTAAAAAAATTATCGTTACCAAAGATACCTGCACGATTATTGAAGGATATGGTGCTGAGCAAGCTATCAAAGGTCGCATTGTTCAAATCAAAGCTCAGATTGAAAATATCACATCTGATTATGAAAAAGAAAAACTACAAGAACGTCTTGCAAAACTTTCTGGTGGTGTAGCAGTTATCAAAGTTGGTGCTGCAACTGAAACAGAAATGAAAGAACGCAAAGATCGTATCGAAGACGCATTACATGCAACACGTGCCGCTGTTGAAGAAGGCATCGTTGCTGGTGGTGGCGTTGCATTATTGCGTGCTCAAGATGTAGTTAAAAAATTACAGCTTGAAGGTGACGAAAAACTTGGTGCACAGATTGTTATTCGTGCTCTTGAAGAACCGATGCGTATTATCGTTTCTAATGCAGGATATGAAGCTTCTGTTATTGTCAACCAAGTACGTACGCAATCTGGCAATAATGGATTTGATGCAAAGCATGGTGAATATGTTGATATGATTAAAGCTGGTATTATCGATCCTGCTAAAGTTGTGCGCTCTGCATTGCAACATGCTGCATCGATTGCTGGTCTTCTTTTAACAACAGAAGCATTAATTGCAGATATTCCTGAAGAAAAAAAAGAAGCAGCACATCCAGCTCATGGCCGCGGTGGCATGGGTGGAATGCCTGAAATGTACTAATAAAAGTACGTCTCTGTAATTTTATTAAGAGGGTCCATTCGGGCCCTCTTGTATTTATTTATAAAAATAAGAAATTACTATAGAGTGGTATGTCTTGACGGATTCTGTTCTAGCTGTATAATTGTATTTGTTATGTTAGTAAGAAATTATTTTTTATTTTTAGGAGTTTTTTATGAATAAGCAATTGATGCTTTCAGTGTTGTTAGTTTCTTCATCAATGTTCTTCGGTGCTCAAGCTATGGAAGAAGGAATGAGCAAGCCAGTTAAAGCAACATGTGCATGTGTTAAAAATGTATTGAGCACAATCCAAGCTTCTCCAGCAGCTGTGGCAGCAGCATTAAAAACAGCTGCAACAGCAACAGTGGGTGCAATTAAAACTAGTGCGCAAGCATCAGGTAAATTCGTTATGAATGCTCCTGCGAATATTAAAACTTTTTGCGTTAACCGTCCAGTTGCAGCAACTGTTGGCGCATTAGTTATCGGAGCACTTGTATATAAAGCATATACAGTCTATACAGCAGATTCTGAAACAGATGACAATAACTAAATTATTAGTTATATAAATTTATGAAAAAGAGAGACAGCAAAGTCTCTCTTTTTTTGTTGCTTTTAATAACCGATCGCTTCATACTTCGACAGGCTCAGCATGAGCGAGAATAGGTTTTGTCGAGGGTGCTTGTCCGCCATAGCTCGAAGAGCGACGGCTGGAAAGCGGAATTTTTCACCTAAGATAAAGAGTTGCACTATGATACTATTTGCTTTATTTTTCTTTTGTTCTCTCTCTGCTATGGAAAGCGATCCAACATTTGGGCAAGCGACTGATGAGCCTGAACATAAAACTTCTCTTGGGACAGAACCAGAAAAATACATGGATCCTGAACTTCAAATTCTGATGTCAAAACCAGGCAAGACGTATTATTTTTCAGTTGATGGAAAATTTGTGCAATTACAACATCTTGACGATGATCATAGCTGGCATTGGGCAAAAGAGGGAAAAGTTTTACAAATTCAAACGAAAATATTTCTAGGAAGAAGTTCTCGTGAAGTTCTTAAGCTTTCAGAAATAGGTCAAGAAAATTATTTTTTTATTTCCCAAGAAAATAATACGTTTAATTTTATGTATAATGGCCAAGAAATTAATCAGATTAAACTATAAATTTTATATTATTTTGTCATGAATTAACATTTTTTTTGAAATTTTTTCTGCAAGCGGTGCTGCAATTGTTGATGCAAATACATTTTTTTGTAAAATTTCTTTTATAAATGTTACGACAACTCGCTTATAATTATTTTTTTCTATGACCATTACAAAAGTAAAAATATTTTTATCAGGATTATATACACCGTCTTCAAGAAGATTTGCAGTTCCCGTCTTACCCCATACCGTATAGCCTTCTATTGCTGCTTGATGCGCTGTGCCATACGTGATGGTGTCTGTTAGAATTTTTTTAATAGTGGTAAGCGTAGCTTTGCTATATACTGTGTCGGTGCTTTTTTGTATGGGTTCTTGAAATGTGATACGTGGTTTAATAAAGTGTCCGCCATTTGCAATCATACTGACTGCACTTGCAAGTTGCAGGAGTGTGGCATTAACTTCATAACCGAATGATAATGAAAAAATTGATGCAGTGCTCCACAGATGTGGTGGGTTTACAAATCCTGATACTTCACCAGGTAATGTGATATTCGTTTTTTGGCCAAATCCGCATCGGCGATAATGATCATATAATGTGTTTCCCAAGCGAGCAGAAACTTTTGAAGTACCAATATTATTAGAATTCTGAATCACCTCTGCATAAGTTAATATGCCATGGGGCTTCCAGGTGTTGATACGCATCCCTTTAATAAAAGTAGTTTTTGTATTTTCACAATCGATAAGTTCATCCGGTGTAACAACATCTTCTTCAAATGCGGCAAGTGCGGGGAAAATTTTCATAACTGACCCGAACTCATACACATTACTCGTAATAATATTTTTGGTAGTTTCTATCGCATCAATATGATCAGGATCGCAATCTGGAAATTGGGTCATGGTTAAAATATCTCCTGTGTCAGGATCCATAATAAGCACAGCGCCTTCCTGTGCATGCAATGCTGTGGCAGTTTCATGCAGTTCTTGGTGAGCTAAAAATTGTAAATTATTATCAAGCGTGAGGCGAATAGATTTGCTTGTTTTCCCTTCACGTGCAATTTCTTTTTTTATAAAGTACCCTGTTCGAGCTTCTTTTTCGAGTGAATAATAAGTAGGCTCTCCGGCAAGATAATTATTATAAGAGAGCTCAATACCAAAGAGACCGTTATTATCAATGTTGGTAGTTCCGGTGATAAGCGTGCTACAAGAATGGGGATATGCGCGTGCAGCTTCTTGTAAAAAATAAATATCTTCAAGATGTGCATCTGCAATTATTTTTTTTTCTTCTATATTCAGCTTACGTTTAATAAACATAAAACGGCTTTTTTCATGAGTAGTGAGCCTCTCATGTGCTGAAGGAAAATGTTTTTTTAAAAAACGTTTAAGATTTTTTTTATCTTTTATGTTACAGGGTGTTATAAAAGCTGATTCACATTCTTTGTTAATTGCTAATAAGGTACCATGTCGATCGAATAATTCGCCACGTGGTGGTGCTAACTTAAGACACATCGAGTATTGATCTTCAGCCAATTTAGTAAAAAAAGTGCTTTGCACATATTGTATTCGGAACAAATTCAAACCGATAATCATAAAAAATAGTACAAATCCGCTGAATATGATAATTATTTTTTCACGTTGAAAAATGATCATCGAATTGCTCGCGGTACAATGTTTTTATGGAAGAAAGGCGCAAAGGAACCATTTTTAATGTTTGAGTTGCATAATTTTGAGCTTTTTTTAATGTGGTTGCTTCTTGGATGCGCTGATCATATATTTTTTTTTCATCAAGAATTGCTTTTAATTCGCTCTCATATTTTTGTTTTTCATAAGACAATTGTATGATACGACTTTGCTTATAAATATAGAAAAAGATTAAAAAAACATTCGATATGATAACAAAAAATAAAAGTATATTTTTCTTTACAAGCATCGTATGCCTCTTGCTGAAAAGGGGCTTATAATATCTGCCCGCTCCCTCGATACACCCAGGTTTCGCCGGGCACTACCAGCCTTCGCCAAGGCTTCGGCGGTCAGGCGGGATGAGCGGGTAAACATATTTGCAGGTTACTATGGGATGAGTAAATAAGACAAGAAATTATAATTGTTTACGTGCTATTTAATTTTATATTATATTTGAAATAAATATAAGTTTTACTATTACATAGTATTTTATAGTTCTCTGAATGCTGATAATATGGGAGAAAAATTATGAAGAAACTATATTATGTTGTGATATTTTGCTGTAACTGTTCGCTTACATGTGAGTTTACCATTACAAATAAACTTAATGAAAAACTTACTGTAACCTTAACTATGGACAATAATAAAACAGATACAATTACTGTTTTACCCAATCAATCTCAAACAAGTAAGGCTACTTCTGTCAAAACCATAGATTTTTCTTCGGAAGTTGGGAGAACTGGCCAACTTATTCCAGCTAGTTCAAGTTCCGGTATTATAACAGTTAATTATTTAACAATTAACCAAAAAATTGACCCTAAAAAGCTTACTATTAAAGGTCTTGATATGAGTGATGTTCAAACAAAATAAATATTGTAATAGAAATTATTATTTACTTTTAATATATCTCTTTGATACACTGTGTAATAATGTGTAAAATAAAAGGGGATATAATGAAAAAGTTACTTTTAATGCCAGTATTACTTGGCGCTCTTTCTTTAAACGCGGGATATAAAGTTCTCGTTCATAATGGTACAGATGGAAAAGTTGATGTAACAATTTCTCAAGCGACAAATATTTATACTGGTGATATACGTGTTCTTAATATTCCAGCAGGTGGAGATGCTAGAGCAGAAACAGAATTACTTTGGTGTATTAATAAGATTACTGCTTATGGAAAAAGCGGGTCAATACAAGGGCAACGCGTTGTGAAAAGTACAGGTTCTAATATATGCAGAAATTTAGAAGTATGGATTACTTATAAAGGCCCAGCTCCTGTTGGCGGTGGTCAGCAAGCCGGTGGAACAAATGTTCAACAAACGAATATAAGTTTTGGGCAACAACAGCAAGCTGAAATGGGTATTGAAATTGCAACTCTTTACGAATAACAAGTTGCTTATTGTGCTTGTAGAAAAAAGGGGGATATATGAAAAAATTATGCATTTTCACAGCGGTATTATTTTCGCATATTACCATGAGTGCCGGTTACGAAGTACTTGTTCATAATATGACAGATGGTGACATTGAAGTGATTGTTTCAGAAGAAGGTAGCATGTGGCATACAAAACCAATCACAATTCATGCAGGTTCGAGTGGTACAACAAAAACAGATGCCGGATACTGTGTTGGAAAAATCGTAGTAAAAAGTATGAGCGGATCCGCACAAGGACAAGTATCTAGTAAAAGTCCTGGTCTCATGCATAGTTGTAAAAATTTTGAAGCGTGGGCTCAGGCGCCTACTGTAGGTGGTCAAAAGGCTGTCTTGAGTGTGGATATTCAACCTCTCATAGGCGAATAAGGTGAGCAAAAATTTTTTTAGAATAATAACTATTTTTGCTACAAACTACGCATCAATGTATTGTGCTCATATTGCTACTTTTCATAATTACACCGACGGTGAATTATTTGTTGCAACATTTCCAACGGGATGGAAAGTAAGTCGCGAGGTTATTAAATCTACCAAAGTTCCATCAAAAGGTATTGCAACGACCAGCATGACGAGTTTAGAAGGTTGCTTTATGGCATTTCTCATAAAAAGTTTATCGGGAAGTGCAAAAAACAAATCGGAATTTGTTTTTGTTGAAAAAAGTGACCGTTGTAACAGTGATATTGATCTTTATATTAATTATAATCTTCAACAACAAATATTTGATATTCGCAGTAGTGCGATAGGGAGTTAATTATGAAACTAAAAATAATACTATTGTTTTTTGTGCTTTCAAGCTCTTCTCTTATGGGTTATACCATTAATTTTGATAATCAAACTTCAACCAAGATTCAGGCGACCGTGAATTTATTATATTATCCTGGCAGCAGCCCAATAGTAGAACTTAAACCCGCTGCCATAAAACCTTATCGCGCGCCAGGGGTATATTGCATCATGAGTATTGAGTTTCTTGAAGTGGGTACACAAAATAAAACAGTATTTCCTATCGACAAATTAAAGCGATGCACAAGCATGGATATAATTGTAAAATATAATACAAAAACTCCAGAAAATCCTTATGTTGTGAGCGCTCAGTATCACGATAATAAATTTACAAAAGTATTAGGAAAATTTTTTAACGAATAAATTTCAAAACTCTTGTAACGCGGTGAAATGAATTTCACTTTCTGATTCGCCGCGTTTTCTATTTCTATCAAGCTTAAAGCCCCAATCGATGCGAATTGGCGTTGGGTACAGTAACCGAATACCAAGTCCGATAGATTGGCGATAATTAAAATGATTATTACGTAACAATGCCGGATCGATAAGATTTGCATGCGGCGTATCCCATCCAGCACCACCATCATAGAAGATGACCCCGCGGAGGCCTGCATCTTGAGTGATAGGAAATTGTAATTCAACATTAAGCCATAATGCTTTTTTTGCACCAAGTGAACTTGCAAGTATTGTGTCATTACTGTGTGTAATTAATTGCGGTCCAATTTGACCAAAGAAAAATCCACGGACTGTTGCAATGCCTCCAACGTGGTATAATTCACGATAAGGAACATTATAATTATTAATTTGGCCGATTAATGATAAATGCCCATGCATATAGAGTACTAAATTATATGCATCAATAAGCGGTGTGTAATAACGTGCATCAGCATCAAATTTAACAAAACCAAAATTACCAGGAGCGTTGTGAGGGATACCAAATTTAGTATTAACAATAAACTGGTGGCCTCGCGTAGGAAATTGAGGATGATTACGTAGATCTTGAATACCTGAAAAGCCAATCCATGCAAGATTGCCAGGGATAAATGCATTATTGAGCGCTAATTGATAATTTGCTCTCAATCTTTGTTCATCAGGAGGCAATACAGCTACTATTGGTTCTTTGTAACGTATTCGTTCCAAGCCTCCATCACACAATAATACTGCGTAATATAAATAAGGTGAACGGTATCCAAAATTACCTGTAAAACCTGTTACGCGTTCTGCAGGCGGCGCATTAACTCCTTTAAAATCATCATAGATTGTATCACGATGCGTAACATCAAAGCCTGCTTTGATGGGTCGGTTGAATAACCAGGGTGTTGCAACACTTGCTGCGATAGTGCTGTCTTGAAATGAATAAGTACCATTAACATTGTAACTAATGCCAGTGCCCAAGAAATTAAAATCTTGTACCCCACCACCAACTTTTAATGATTCTGATGGAGATGCTATATCATCAAGACCACCAAACCCTACTTGGAAGAAAAAGTTACCACTTTTTATTTCTTTTAAAATCAGATCAAGATCAGCATTTTCTTCATCAATTTTATTTATCTTCCAGTTAACACCATTTTTTTGATCGAAATATCCTAAGAGTTCTAAACGACGCTTTGATTCATCCATGGCAGGAGTGGTGAGCATATCACCTTCATTTAATAGTAATTCACGTCGAATAACTTTATCCCGCGTTTTTTTATTGCCGATAATATTAATGCGATTAATAGTTACTTTGTTTCCAAGATCACTTAAAAATTCTATAGAAACAGTTTTTGTTGCTTCATCAGGAATTATTTTTGGCTGTATATCCGCATAAATATATCCAAATTGTCCCCACAGCTTGCGTAATAATTCGAGTGTTGTACGGATTTGCTCACGGGAATATAAGTTTCCTGGCTTAATAGGAATAATTGTTAGTAACTGTGCTTCCGTTACAATTTCATTGCCGTATGCTTTAACTTCAGAAATTTTATAAATATCCCCTTCTTCGATAATAAATGTGACGTTAAATTGCTGAGTTTCTTCATTTTTATCAACAATAACATCAATTACTCGTGCTGTTAAAAAGCCGTTACTTTGGTAAAAATTTTCAATAACATGCTTATCATATTCGAGTGCTTCTGGCTGATAACTTCCTGCTTTATCAAAAAAACCGAAGAGCCAATCTTCTCGCGTAAAGATCATGGTACGCAGTTTTCTGCTTGAGATAAAATTATTCCCCTTAAAAAAGACGCGCTTGACGTATGATTTTATTCCTTCATCCATGGTAAAATGTATAATAACGCGATTGTCTTCTGTGGGGATAAGCTCACCATGGACATGAGCTTGGTGATATCCTTTTTCTGCATATAATTTTTTTATTTGCATTTCTAGATAGGATAGCTCTTCTGGATCAAGCGCTTTGATATCTGAAATATGAATCTTTTTTTCAATTTCATCAGGTTTAAGATAATAGAGGCCGGTGTAGGTAACATTTTCTACTTTATTTTTTTCTGTAACACGAATAATGACATCGATCATATGTTCATTAATGTCATTGGTAAAAATTTCTATGGTTCTAAAATAACCTAAATCATAGAGCGCTTTAATGAGCGTATTTGATTTTGAAGGTTTAAAAAGCATATCTTTTTTATATGGTATTTTGGCCAAGATCGCGGCTGTTGGTATAGTATTACCTTCAATAATAACGTCATGAACTTTTTTAGGAATAATGTCAAAAGTCTCTTTCTGTGGGGCGAGTGATGCATTCAGGTTGAATAAACACATATGTAGTATACCTATTGTGTATAACCAACCATTGATTCTGCGTAATGAAATGAATGACATTCTTGCTCCTGAATACCCTAGCATGTTTAACTCTTAGAGTGAGATCCACTTATGATACTATTTTTGGTAAAATTGACTAGATTCAGGTTTATTTTTAAAGGACGTATGTGAATATTATTCTCACAAACACACTTTCTGGCAAAAAAGAGACATTTTTTCCATTGAATTCCCATGTAACACTGTATGTATGTGGAATTACACCCTATGATGATGCGCATGTCGGTCATGGGCGGTGTTACGTTACATTTGATCTTTTATATCGTCTTTTAAAACAGGATACAAGTGTTACCTATTGCAGAAATTTTACCGATATTGATGATAAACTTATAAAAAAAGCTCAAGAACTGTATGATGATGTCACCAAATTTAAAGATATTGCTGATTATTACATTACAAGATTTCATGAAGACATGCATGCGCTCAACTGCTTAAAACCAACTTATGAGCCGCGTGTGACGGCAATGATTCCTGAAATTATTTCTTTTATAGAAAAATTAATTTCAAGCGGGCATGCATATGTAGTTAATGGGGATATTTATTTTTCTCTTAAAACATACCCTGCATATGGAAAACTTTCAAAACGTAATATGAGTGAATTGCAAGCCGGTGCGCGTGTTTCTATTAATGAAGAAAAGAAAGACCCGCTTGATTTTGCGCTGTGGAAAAAATCTGATAATGCGGTCGGTTGGCAAAGCCCATGGGGTAAAGGACGCCCAGGCTGGCATATCGAATGTTCAGTGATGGCGCAAAAATTATTAGGACCAACTATCGATATTCATGGCGGTGGAATGGACCTGATATTCCCTCATCATGAAAATGAAATTGCGCAATCAGAATCCGTTCAGGTTGAACCATTTGTTCGGTATTGGGTTCATAATGCTTTTGTGAGAATTAACCAAGAAAAAATGTCAAAATCTCTCGGCAACTTTTTTTCATTACGTGATATATTTAAAAAATACTCACCCATGACATTACGTTTTCTGTTTCTTAATCATCATTATCGCTCGCCACTCGATTTCTCTTTTGAAGATATGGATGTTGCTCATAAAACGTACCAAAAATTATGTAAAATGTTTTATGAAACAACACCAACACGCAATTCAGGTAACGCTTCTCTTGCAGATAAAATGTTAGCCTATTTGTGTGATGATCTTAACACTCCCGGTATGTTAGGGGTGTTTTTTGAAAATCATAAAGAAATTCAAGAAGATTATTCCCAAAAAACTGCTGTAAAACATATTTTTACTGATATTTTAGGACTTTCACTGGTTCCTGAAGAAGCTCAAAAAATAGAAATAACTCCCGAAATGCACAAGCTTATCGAAGAACGTGAACAAGCCCGCCAACAAAAAGATTGGGCCAAAGCGGATAAGCTTCGTGATGAACTTAAAAAATTAGGCTACGAGCCACACGACAAAAAGCGGGAGTAATTTATTTCGCTCATACTGAGCTTGTCGAAGTATGCAGCGAAATATGAGCGAAGTGGGAATTAACCCAGTGCCTGCTTAATTTTCGACTCAAGTTCTTCTTTTGGCATATATCCAGTTGCTTTGCCTACGACTTTATTATCTTTAATAAAAATAAATGTAGGAACAGACGTAACGCCGTAAGAAATAGATAGTTCTCGGGATTCGTCAACATTGAGTTGGCCGAATACATACTTGTCACCAAGTTCTTTTGCAAGTTGTTCGAAAATCGGTTTCATGTACTGGCAGGGGCCACACCACGTTGCATAAACATCGATTACAACTGGCTTCTTTGATTCTTGAACCTCTTTTACTACATTGTCTTTTGTTATTGTGAGTATCATACCCTATCCTTCACATCAAAATTTTATGCTATACTTACTATATACTTTTTTTATGTGTCGCGTAATAAATTTTTGAAAGGATTTGTATGGAAAACTCATATCGAAACGTATCTTTTGCCGTTCGGGATACGATGTACCGTGTTTTTGCTTGGATGTCAGGTGCGCTTGCTATAACGGGGCTGACCGCATATTTTGTTGCATCGTCTCCAGTAATTATGGGCGCTCTTATTAAGAATCCTGCACTTCTTTTCTTAGCACTTATATTACAAGTGGTTGTAGCATTAATACTTTCTTTTATGATTATGCGTATCGACTTTATAACAGCTTTTGCATTGTTACTCGCATACTCTGTATTGACGGGTGTTACGCTTTCAACAATTTTTATGGTGTACACAACGGCATCGATTATAGCGACGTTTTTTGTTGCATCAGGCATGTTTGCATCTATGGCATTATACGGATATTTCACTCAGTCTGATTTGACATCGCTTGGTTCGATGATGGGCATGATGCTGTGGGGATTAATACTTGCTCTTATTATTAATCTCTTTTTAAAAAGTTCTATGCTTGATCTTGTTACGGCAGTATTTGGAGTTATTATTTTTTCTGGGCTTACTGCTTTTGATATCCAACGTATTAAAGCTATTGTGTCCTATGGCTATTTTCAAGGAGCTGATAAGATTGCTCTTATTGCTGCCTTTCAATTATATCTTGATTTCATTAATCTGTTTTTGAGCCTCTTAAGAATTATGGGTAATAGAAAACAAGATTAATCATTGTATCAGGGAGAGAGTCGATGAAGCATTTTTTCAAGATTATCATTATTGTATGTATATGTGGTGCTACACCAGCGTATGGTGATTTATTGCAGGGAGATATATCGGGCCAATATTCCAATCTTCCTGAAGTTGATATCAAAAGAAAAATTAAAGAATGTAAAGAGCTTGTTCTGCAGGCTGTAAAGTTTTTTGAAAAAGAAACACTGGGCCATGCATGCCGTTCTTTTCAAAATGATACTCAGCAGTGGCGTAAGGGTGAAATTTCTATTTTTGTTTTAGAACAAAATGGTATTTGCTATGTGAATGAAAATAAAAATGAAATTTGGCAAAATTTTAAGACGATGACAAATACTGTTGGTGAAAATTTTGTTGATGAGATGATCACTGTGGGTGCAAAAGGTGGTTGGGTTAGCTATATTTGGAATTTTAGCAACAAACAATCATATGTCAGAACTGTAAAAAAAGACGGAAAAACTTTTATTATTGGGGCTGGCTTCTTTCCAGAATCTGATGAATTTATTACACAACAACTTGTAAAAGAGGCTATTAGATTCTTAAAAGTTCATGGACCGCAAGAAGCATGGGATAGAATTAATAATCCAATAGGAACTTTTGTCCGTGGGCCCATTTATTTATCTGCAATGGATCTTAATGGAAAAATTCTTGCACATGCTGCAGATATTTCTCTTATTGGGCAGGATGCAATCGATTGGCAAGACTCGAACGGTTTTTATCGAAATAGGGAAATTGTAAGAATTGCGCAAACAGAGGCCGGCAAAGGATGGGTTAATTACATGGATCATGGCCAACCAAAAAGAGCATATGTAGAGAAAGTTGTCGATCCTAAAACTAAGAAAACATATATTATTCTTGGTGGTTATTATCCTGACATTAATGAAGATACGGTGCGCAATTTTGTAAAACGGGCTATAGCCTATTTAAAAGCAAATCCTCGATCAGTAGCACTTGCGGATTTTTCAAATAAGGCAGGAGGATTTGTTAAAGGTCCCTTAACTGTTTTTGTATATGATCTTGATGGTGTTTTACTTGCTGATGCAGAAAATCCTGGCTTAATTAATCAAAATTTAAAAAAATCAAAAGATGCTGAAGGGAAATATATAACCCAAAGAATTTTGGATCAGGCTCAGCAATTTGGCAAGGGATGGGTAAGCTTTGTTGATAAAAAGGGATATAAAGATGCGTATATTGAAAAAATTAATATTCCATCGGGTGATTATATCGTAGGCGCCGGTTATTGGCCAACATCTAAATCTCGTACTGTTCAGTCGATGGTTGATAAAGCACTTACTTTTGGTATGTCACATAGCATTGAAGACTCATTAAATGCATTCACCAGTCATAATAGTGATTTTATCAGGGGAGATCTATACGTTATGGTGTTTGATAGTGAGGGTAATTGTCTCGCTTATGGTACTGATAAAGAAGAGATATGGAAAAGTCAGATGGGTAAAAAAGACCAAACAGGTTCAAGTCTTGCTGAGAAAATTATTCAAACTGCGGCTAATGGGGGAGGATGGATCGAATATAAATTCTTTAATGCCCAGCGCAGGTTATTTATAAAGCAGCTCGAAAAAGGTCGCTCAGCAGCCGAAGAACTCTCGGTAATACGAGAAGGTGAAGCATTGCCTGAACTTTCAACATCAAGTTATATTGTTGCATCTGGATATTATTTGTAACAAAAATTTTTAAATTACGGTATAATTGAAAATCCCAGAGTAAGAAAACTTTGGGATTTTTGATAAGTGTGAGCGCCTATGCAATTTAAATATATTTTTGTACTGTGTATATTAGTAATAACAACATCCTGTATTCGTAATTCACGAGAAGCTGTATTACGTATTGCACAACGGGATATGCATGTTTTGTCGATGCGATATGAACCATTTTTGACAACTAACTCTGATGAAGAAATTATTGAATATGCACGTTTATTGGCATACGACAGTCAATTATCGTTTTCCCATTATATGTGGCATTCATTTGTTGGTAATGACCATCTTACTCATTCACGCTCTGCGCCATTGCATAAAGCGATTTATGTCATGCGCAGTGATAGCGAAACGCTTTCTTATTATTTATACAATTTAGAGCGCCATTGCCTGTTTGATACTGATCTTTATAAAAATATGCATAGACTACAATTAGAAATTTCTTCATGTATGCGTATTATCGAAAAACATGTTTCTTATACTGAAGAAGTTCAATATATTGAACAAAAAAATATTCAAAAAAGTCAGCTCTATGAGCAGCAAAAACAAACGCGCTTATTAGAATCTATCGCAGAAGACACTGCTGAGGCACACAGACGTCCAGACATAACCCACGTAAAATCTTACAACGTTTATCTGTAATAATTATGCGTAAGCAAGAGCAAGATTTAAAAATTCTTTGTTATTTTTTACAGACGGATTATTTTTTTCTGTAATATCGCGTTCAATGTTTTTAAAAAGTATATCTCGCTGTTTGCAATATTCTTTGTATTCAGGCTTTTCACCAGCCATGTGGAAGGGGAAAATTTTGATATCTTTACCAGCTTTATCTGGATTTAAGGCATAATCGTTAGTCAAGACCATACAGTATTCTAAACTATCCGATTGTTTACCGAGTGACGAAGGATCTTGTTTTAATTTATTTATAATTTCGGTAGTTTTATTAGTTGGTTTCCACCATCCTACCTGCGTTTTAACGCCACCAGATCGTGCAGGGTAAATATACTTGTCAGCCTCTTGTGGATCAATAGAAACAAGTAATAAGGTGCCGCGGTTATTGGCAGCTTCATGAAGAGTTTCAAGGCGTGTGATTTCTGATGCATATTTTGTGTAATATTCTTCAAACCCGCATGTTTCAAAAAGTGATTTAAGATTAACATCTATTTTTGAAAGATCAGAATTTTTGTACCAATAGTCAAAAGTACAACTTCCAAGATTATTTGTATTACCAAAGAGAGCATGATTCATGAAAAATAATAATGGACGTAAATTATCTATTCTTCCATTTTTTATTAATTTTTCACGGATATCTTTCTCTTCAGGAACATTGATAAAATCCGGTTTAAATCTTAGAAATCGATAATTTTCTATATTTTTACCAAATTTTAATTCCATAAGTTTGGTAAAAAGTTCTTGACGTAAATCCCAATCCCATTTACAGCCATGAACAAAAGTTATTCTTCCATCTTGAATTTCATGTTTTTCTTGTTCATGTATTGTGTGAAGAAATTGTTGAATAGCAGGATCTTGCAATGCTTTGTGAAAATGTGATTTTGTAGTAGTCCTATTTATTGCTAAATGAGCTTCTGTCTGACTTAAATTACTTTGGCTATTATTGACTTTAATTCTAGATTGTATAAGAGGAAATTTATATTTATTATATAAATTTACTAAATCGAAATCAGCATCAAAAAGCGTGTTAAGATCGTGGGGAGAAAGATGATGATAGGTTTTTCCTTTTTTTTCTATAATTGCTTTGAGAGCATTCAGAATATAATAACGATTTTTATAAGAAGAATTTTCTAAGAAAAATTCCAATTCCTCAAAATTGTGACTATTAACATTTTTTATAAATTTATCAGTAAAATAATTAATGTGATAAGGAAGTAAAGAGCAGAGGCCTCTTATCGTTTCGGGGTATACATTATCAAAATTATTCTTAATAGCTATAGCTAATATTTTTCCATAATCCTCTCCATCAACCCAATTCATACATAAATTTGTTATGTAATGATAACTGTAATGTTTTGTTATATTTTTTGCCGTTACATTTACTAGTTTTTTTTGTATATCTTTATTATTAACAAAAGTAGGCAATTTGTTTAAAATTGTTGTATCAATGTTTTCAAAATTTTCTACAGTAGCATACAGTAATTTTTCTATTTGCTTATCATTGATAGTCGCGGGTATTGTCATTGCAAAAATGTTTATTTTTGTATTTAAGAGAGACTCAAATGTTTCAGGTGAAATGCGTCGTATGTTTTTAACTGCAGCATCGACGAGAGTTTCGCGAGCTTGTGGGTTATGGCTTAAAAATTTAATATTTTGTGGAGGAGCTTGGGTTATTTTTTGTGCAGTTACTTCGGTAAATTCTTGGAGAGTTTTTGATTCTTCGACATGTTTATTATCTATAATTGATGATTCAAAAATTGCTGATTTAAACCGTTTGACATAATAATCCTGCATTGCGCCGAGATGTTGTGGCTTTTTTGCTTTGAGAAAATCGAATATTTTCGATACATACGTATCTTTTTTTTCAGGATTTACCCAATCAATAACAGCGAGGCCATTTTTTATGGTTTTTTGCTCAAGATCTTCTTTTTTTGGATGGATATAGCCATGAGCATATGACGTTAAAGCAGTCAAAATGCCTAAGCCCATCTGAGGGGTATTTGCCCATGAAACGATAGGTAGAAAACAGGTAAAAATTAATAATGTTATTTTATTCATAATATCCCCTAAATATTATTAATAATTGTAATAAAATTAATTATTTTGTCAAATTAAGGGGATAGGGTAATAGGGCTTAGAATTTTATAGTACTTATTACAGCAAGTAAGCCGAAGATAATGAGAAGAATCCCTGAGATTCTATTAATAAGGCCTAATGTGCCGGGTTTCCATCGGCTTTTAAAGAAATGAATGAATGCGCTTAAGAATATAAACCAGGCAGCTGAGCCGCAAAAAACTCCTACAACAAGCTGCAAGGCTGCTGGGGTACTCGTCATGAGTTCATCTAATCCAAAGACCGTAAAGAGGGCGCCAAAGGCCAAGATGGTGATGGGATTGGTGAGCGTAAGTACTGTTATTGATAGATACGTAGTAAGAAGAGATTGTTTTTTGTTAGTTGGTGTTGCATGAATTCTTGTGGTTTGTAAGGTTTGCGCACCTAAATACGCCAGAAAAATTCCACCAATTGCACGAATAAATTTTTGATAATGAATAAGAAACGACGAAATAGTTGTAACGCCAAATGCAGCGATCAGCCCAAAAATAGCGTCTGCAGTTGCAGCCCCTAAGGCTACTGCAATACTTGCTAAAAACCGATCGGTTAAACTTTTACGAATACTGATGATGCTGATAGGACCAATGGGGGCTGCCAAAGCTACCCCTATAATGATTCCTTGGATAATAATTGGTAATTCCATAGGCAGGTACCTTGTGGAGGAGAGAGTGGGATTCGAACCCACGATACCAGTCACCTGGTATAACGGTTTTCAAGACCGCCGCTTTCGACCGCTCAGCCATCTCTCCCCAAAACTCTATTCTTTTATTGTAATTCTTCTTTACGATAAATCAATAATTTTATATACCTTGAAGTGGGTAATGAAGCACTGCAGATAAATTCTGCATAAAAAAGAGGAGAGTATTTCTATGATATCGAGAAAAGTCTTTATAATTAGTTTGTTTATTTGTTCATATATATATGCCGATCCGGTTCTTACTTTAGTTTTAATGGTTAAAGATGAGAGAGATGTTATTGAAGCAACACTTAAAACCTATTGTCATAAAGATGTTGCGATATTTGTATTTGATACAGGATCAACTGATGGTACCCAAGAAAAAGCGAGAGAATTTTTTAGAGAAAATAATGTAGAATATGCAACCCTTGTCGAAGAACCATTTATTGATTTTGCTACGTCTCGAAATAGAGGGCTGGATCTTGCAGAAGCTGCTTTTCCCAACGTACCTTTTTTAATCATGCCTGATGCTGAATGGTACTTGAATGACATCCAAAGCTTAGTAGATTTTTGTCATGATCATCTTAATGATACATCAACCAATTCATATCTTATTCGTATTCTTACGGATGCGCTCGACTTTTATACAGCACGTTTGATAAGAAATCATTGTAATATTCGCTTTGTAGGTGTTGTCCATGAAGTGATTAATAATATGACAACAACAAAAATACCTGAAACTATTTATGTTAAATATGCACCTTCACAAGTGGGTAATGAAAAGTCTGCCCGCCGCTGGTTGAGAGATAGAGATCTTCTCTTGAAAAGTTATTATGATAATCCATATGACCCACGAACAGTCTTTTATTTAGCACAGACATATGCATGTCTTGGTGATTGGAAAAATGCGTGCAAATATTATCAAATTCGTATCCAGATGCCGGGGTGGTACGAAGAAAATTTTATGGCATTTTATAAGTTGGGAGAGGCATTTGAAAATAGAACAAAGACTGAGGGCCCTGATATGTGGCATTCTGCATTGCAGTATTATTTACAAGCCTATGCATATCGTCCTCAACGAGCAGAGCCATTAATTCGTATAGCAGATTATTATTTAAGAAAAGATTGTATGCCCTTATGCTACCTCTTCGCTCAACGTGCGGCCCAAATTCCGTATCCAAGCGAAGATGTTTTATTTGTAGAGAAGTTTATGTACGACTTTACACGCTATGATATTCTTGGCCGTTGTTCATGGTATGTGAATGAATTTGAAGCAGGCGAACAAGCATTAAAAACAGTTTTACAAAAATATAAATTTCCTCATTTAGAACACAATTTAAAATTCTATGTTGATAGAAAAAGAAATTTACAAATTGTAGCTACAGCCTAGGTTTATATGAAAAAAGTATTATTTTTTTTAGTGTGCTTGTATTATGCAAGCACACTCAGCTTTAAGATTGATCGAGTTATACTTGCAACTGATACGCATCTTATGTACATGGATTTTTGGCCTCTTGTTGCACGCATGTGGGAAGAAATTGTTGGTGTTAAACCTACTCTCGCCTTTATTGCTCCTGCTGGTGTATTTATCGATGAATCACTGGGTGATGTTATACGGTTTGAGCCTATTCCTGGAGTACCTACTTCACTACATGCTCAGGTTATTAGACTTTTGCTTCCTGCCTATTTTCCTGATGATTTTTGCATAATTTCTGATATTGATATGATTCCACTCAGTAAAAACTATTTTATAGAATCGGTACAAGATGCTTCTTGTGATAGTTTTGTAATATTTAGAGATCAAGCAGATAGTTATTATACAGAAAATAAACGATATCCGATGTGTTATAATGCTGCAAAAGGATCAATATTTGCTGAAATTTTTGATATAAAAAATACTTCTGATATATCCACTATTATACAACAATGGTATGCTCTTGAATGGGGATGGCATACCGATGAATTGATATTGACTCAGAAGACTAATCAATGGAATGAGAAAACAGGAAGACTTTCAAAATTAGGACATCCTGTGACAAATAGGATTGATAGGTCATATTGGTCGTATGATATTAATGTGTTGCACAACCATGGATATATTGATTCCCACTTGCTCAGGCCATATAACGAGTATCAAAAAGAAATAGATACATTAGTATCGCATATAACTATAGTCCCAGATTTTTCTGGGACTACATAAAAAAGCTTCTCCATAATAACCTATTGGTAAAATATATAAAATTTATTCAAATAATTGAGCAACATCAACTGTGTCACTCACTAATGTTGTTGTTGTAAAATATCGTTCATAAAGATAACGATACTTAAACGACGATAGTGTTGGTTCGTATCCATACGAAGGTTCATGTGTATCATGAACAACAAAAATATCGGTATTTTTTCTGAGCCTAATAATATCTTCTACTCTTCGCTCACCAGGTCTATGATCAATGAATACCACACTCCAATGTATATCATTGCCTATAGAATCCCATTTATGTGGTTTGGGATTTAATTGATAATCATCTTCATACACTGAAATATAGACAAATGTATGCCAGCTTCTTTCTAGATCCATAAATAAATCAAGCCATTTTTTATCAGTATCAGTAGAGACGAGCAGTCGTTTATTCTTGGCACATAATGCATGGAGAAGAGGTGTACTATAATCGCCAGAACCTAATTCCAAAATAGGACCCACAGTATTAACTACAGCAACTGTCAAAGGACACATGTGTGTACCATATTCAGGATCACCAAAATGCCTATTTTTGTGCATATCCGCGTTTAATTGTGTTATGCTACATAAAATAAAAAATACGATGTTTTTCTTCACAACTTTCCTTTTCTTTAAGCAGATTTTGAAACTTTCTAGGGGTCTATCAGATTTGTTTTTAAATAAATTTCGTCTTGGATGAGTTTTCCTTTATATGTGAAACCATTTCTTTCTAGGTGTTCTCGTATTCTTTGATCATTGAAGTTGTTTTCGATAGTTATTGCAGAAATATCATATTTTGAAAAATCTATCGATTGTATAATAGGAAGCTCATGTCCTTCAGTATCTATCGATAAGAAATCAATATGCTGTATGCCATAAGAATCTAAAGTAGTATCCAAGCGACATGAAGGCATAGTGGTGAGATACATATCTTTCTTATTATGTTCTTGTACGCGCATGAGTTGTTCTTTGTCATATGAAGATATGATGCCACTATACATTTCAAGATCATCGGGAAATTCAACAAAGTCAACGTTTCCATCAAGAGTTGAAACACATTTATTGATGCATATACAGCGACGTGTTTTTTGTAATTCTTCAAAAGGGGCCTGAAGGGGTTCAAAGCAAATTCCGTCCCATCCTAATTCTTTTTCAAAAAAATAGGTGTTACTAAATTTATTGCCATGAGCGCCAATATCAATGAAAAACCCATTTCTTTTTCCTTTAAATATCTGCTCGTTAAAGTATTTATCCTGGCCGACTTGACTATAATAGTGTGGGCGATAGCGAATGTATGAAACATGATCTGGAAATGCTACATGGTTTCGTGAATTATAAATATGAGTTCTATGATCAACATGCTGATAATCCCATGTTATATAAAACTGTTCATCATCACCAATAAGAGCAGGTGTAGTTTGTGTTGTGTCTTGTCTTATTATATGTAATTTATTTTTATATGCGAAAATACTTATTAATGTCTGATCATGTCTACCACAGCCAAAACCTTGAGGTGCTGTGCCATCATCTTCAAAGAGTGTAAGCTTTTTGGTAAGTTCATAGAGGGGCAAGAGAAGTTTGGGATAGAATTCTTGATCTTTCGATGCTCCCAAAAATCCTCCCATAACAAATTCTTGTGACAATATCCATCGGTTTTCTGGCATATCAAGATTAAAATAATCTTTTACTCGTTGTGTTGTTCCCCAGCTTACCGGATACTGTTCTGGAGAATGTCCGCATGAGCATAAAAAATATCCATTTTTTTTAATTTCTTTAAAAAGAAGGTCAAGGGGACGTAAGACTGTCGTTCCTGCATCAATGTATACAACAAATGGATATAATTCGAGAGCCTGTTTGATAATAACAGGTTTCCAGGCATACCAACCAGGTACTCTTTTTCCTTGAGGTGTTCTTTGAAATGAGGTAAGCAAGTCTGGATGGGTTTTTTCTACTTCATGTAGACTTACTTTTTCTATTGATGCGAGATGATCAATTTCTGATTGTGAAAGGCCCAAATTAAATATAGCTATTTCTTCTAATTGATCGTAATTATTTTTATGAATGCCACCTATGAGATTTAACAGTTCTTTAAAATATGTGCTATCTGCTGCTGTGCAAAAATACATAGCCTCTGTGGAGAAATGCACAGCGAAAATTATACAAAGTGCGTAGATTTTTTTTATCATGATTTTAAATATATATGCAAGATTACTTCATTCATGCAACTTTCCCATTCATAATAATCAACTTTGGGTAGTTCAGATAAAAATTTTTCTAGCAGGGGCTTGCTATAACTATTATGGTACAGTGGGTAGCCATCATGGAGTTTATTTGATATCACATGATTTTTGTTGTCATGCGGGGCCATGAAGAATATTACTATAACTTCTCTTTTTGCTACGCGTACTAATTCTTGGAGCGCTTTTTCATATGATGATAAATGTTCCAAAATGTGTCGCGAGTATGTTACGTCAAATGTATTATCACTGAGTGGTATTTTTTCGATGGAAGCTTGTTCTGCATCAATACCTTTTTCAATTGCATCATTAATAAAGCTCTGAGTGATATCGGCTGCTTTATAGTGTTTTATGCGGGAATTTTTTTTAAATGCTCGGTAATCTGCGCATCCGCCACAAGGAATGTCTAATACTGATTCATATCTTTTTAAGAAAATATGAAGCCGTGCAGCTACTCGTGAACTCTCATTTTCTCCACCAATCCATGTATTGAGATTGTCACCTGTTTTGTGTTGTTCACCAACCCAGTGTTCTTGCCACCATTTTTCATGTTCTTGTAGTTCAATCGCATAAGCAGCGTAGCTCAAAACTCCGCAGATAAAAAAAGTTATTTTTTTCATACATCTCCTTTTTGTGCTGTATTGGTTTGTTAATTATTGGTTATTTTTGAATAAATGTTATGCAATGTCAAGGAGGCGTGTTGCAAAAAAAATTAGCATTGTTATGTTGAGAAATAATCAATGGAGAGCAGTATGTGTAAAAAAAATATTATATTTTTTTTTGTTATAAGTGTTGCATGTAAACTTTTTTCAACACCATGTCTCTTAATAAAAATTCCTACACGTTCTCGTCCGGAAGCATTTTTTCAAACACTCGATAGTTATTACAGAAAACTTTCTCATCATATCCCATATTATTTTCTTATTTCATGTGATAGTGATGATACAACAATGAACAATGACGAAATAAAAAAAAGATTTTCTCAGTACAAAAATCTTACCGCATATTATGCACCGCATAAAAATAAAGTTGATGCATATAATTCTTATATCGATAAGATACCAGTTAATTGGGATATTCTTCTTGTTACCAGTGATGATATGGAGCCACTTATTGATGGTTTTGATGAAGTTATTTCAGAAAAAATGGTATCAGAATTTCCTGATTTTGATGGTGTTTTAAATTTTAATGATGGGCATGTGGGTTCTGAATGTAATACCCTGCCTATTCTTGGTAAAAAATATTATGAGCGATTTGGATATATTTATCATCCTACATATGCATCACTTTTTTGTGATGAAGAATTAACACTTGTTTCGAAAATGTTACGTAAAGAAAAAGTGTGCAATGAAGTTATTATTCGGCATAATCATCCAGTCTTTGGTTTGAGGCAATGGGATGATTTGTATGTGAAAAATGAAAGTTTTAAACATCAGGATAGACTTATATTTGATGCTCGAAGAGCGCACTATTTTGATATTCCACAAGATATGATTACTGCAGCCCTACCAAAAACATGGAGCATTTTAATATGTACGCTCGAAGAGAGAATTGAAAGCTTTAATCACATTTATACAAAATTATTGGATCAGGTAAAAGCGCTTAATCTAGAACATGAAATTGAGATACTTTTCTTGAGAGATAATCGTGCACTATCAGTTGGATATAAACGCAATTATTTGTTGCAACACAGCCAAGGAAAATATGTTTGCTTTGTTGATGATGATGATGATGTTCATGAAAATTATATTAAAATGATTTATGAAAAATTGCATGACGATGTTGATTGTGTAAGTCTTCAAGGGATCATATCTCATCGAGGTCAGCATTGCCGATTATTTATTCATTCGCTTGCTTATACAAGTTATTTCCAAAAAGATCTCTGTTACTATCGCCCGCCAAATCATTTAAATCCTATGAAAAGGGTGATTGCGATCCAATTTACTTTTCCAGAATCATATCATGGAGAAGATTTGCAATGGACAACAAAACTTACACAGTCAAAATTGTTAAAAACTGAGGCACTCATTGATGAGCCGTACTATTTTTATCGATGTTCTGACAACCCATTAAGTAGGTATTATTAAATTATGAATACTACAAAAAATTTTTTTTTATTTATAGTTGTACACGTTGTATCGCATGCAGGATATACCAGTCAAATTGGCCAGGATCGTTATTTGAACGAACATTATTTTAACAATAAGAAAAATGGTGTCTTTGTTGATATCGGGGCTTATGATGGTCTTGATCATAGTAATACATATTTTTTTGAAAAAGAGTTGGGCTGGAAGGGTATTTGTATCGAGCCCCATCCGGATGTGTTTAAAAAATTGTGCACACATCGTTCATGTATTTGTATTAATGCGTGTGTTGCGCCCTCTGAAGGAACTGTGGAATTTATAAAAGTTGATGGTACTCCCACTATGTTAAGTGGTATGAAAAGTACCTATGACCCACGCCATTTGCGTAGATTGGAACGTGAAATATTAAGGGATGGAGGGTCATGTGATATTATTGATATATCAGGTGTTACTGTCAATTCGGTACTTAAAGAATATGGTATATATGAAATCGATTATCTTTCACTTGACACTGAAGGTGGTGAGCTTGAAATTTTAAACTCAATCGATTTTGATATGTTTAAAATTTTTGCTATCACGGTAGAAAATAATTTTGGAGATCCGGCTATAAGAAACTTATTAGAGTCAAAAGGATTTATGTTTATAACATTACTTGCGCATCAGGATGAGGTGTATATTAACTCCATATACCCTTATATTCGTCTACAATAACCTCATTTTCTAGGTCTCGCCGATGTTTTTTCTTTTCTTCTTTATCAGTAGAAATGCCGGCAGGATTTGCGTAATATAGACCACATACACCAGGAATTTTTTTAAATTGAGCGCCTTTTCTTATCGCTCTCAACCACATTTCCCAATCACCGGATGATTTAAATATTTCGTTAAAATAGCCATATTTTTTATGCATCGATTTTCTCCACATTGGCATAGGGCCTGGCAAGCATTTATGCATTTTTTGTGGTGAAAACTCCCATGGGGTTACAACATAAAAACTCTGGCATTCAGCAAATGTTTCATTGGGCGAGTAGGTAACCCAATAATCCATATATACAAGATCAACCGTAGGATCTTCTAGCAAAGCATTCGCATGTAATTTAAGAAATTCATGATTTTTACGATCATCGAGATTTGCATTAGTTATTAATGGAGCTTGTGCCATTTTTATACCCATGTTCCAGACAGCATATAACCCGGGATCTTCAGTTAATTTTATATATTTAATATTGTCATAATATTTAAGAAATTTATTAATTACAGCTTCTTCATTGCCAGGAGAATTGGCATTAATAAGAATAAGTTCACATTGGTCAAATATAGTTTGCTGAACAATATCTTCTAAAAAACCGATAATGAACTCATCGCCTTTATATACAGAAGTTATTATCGAAACAAGCGGTTGTTCTGCTTGTATATAAATTGAGCTTATAAGAAATAGTATAATAAAAAAAAATTTAAATTTTTTCATGATAAGCTCACTTATATTTAATACTATAGAGGCTGTCTTCATAGCTCATATGATTGTTTCGTGAGTGGTAAATATCTGTTTTATCACTCACATATTTGCCATCCGATGTGAGATAAAAATCATAATTTTTACCAAAGAGTGGCAAAGCTATGGGTTGCTTTTGAGTGTAATCTTGTTGGTAAATGGTAAGATTATTGATATATGCTATAATTCCAAGAAGTGTTTGATCATGGCGCCCTGTTCCAAATCCATTGGGTGTTGTTCCATCATCTTTAAAATTATTTAAATTAGAAGCAAGCTTATAAAAAACTTCTAAAAATAAATTGCTTTTTTCTCGGCTCACCCCAAAAATACTTGCGCAAACAAATGGTTGTTCCAGAATCCAACTATTTTTGTGATCAAGATTAAACTGTTCACGTACATAACGTGTCATTCCCCATGAAAGAGGAAAACTCGGTTTTTCATAGGGCAAACAATCACCAATAGTGCACAAAAAGTACCCTTCTTGGCTAATATAATCGAACAAATTATCAATTGGTTTTAAAATAGTAAAGCCTGCATCAATCCAGAGTACATAGGGGAATAATTGCAATGCTTGTTTTACAACAACAGGTTTCCAGGCATACCAGCCGGGTACAACTTTTCCCCAGTTAGATGTTAAAAATGGTTTTAGAATATCTGGGTGCACTTGTTCTACTGTGTGAATCGAAACTTTTTGCATAGTTGATAGTAGTTCTAATTGTGTATGTGTTAAACCTAAATCGAAGACTGCGATTTCAACAAGATTGTCAAAATTAGTTTTATGAATACTTGCTATTAAATTTAATAGCGCATTGAAATAATGGCTGTCAGCCGCTGTACAAAAATACTGAGGGGCAGAAAATGCTTGAGAAAAGAGAAATATACAACAAAAAATTTTTTTATAGGTATTCATGAGACCCTTATATATTTAATATATTCAGATAAAGAATTTAAATCATGGCGCGAACAGTAAATAGATGTAAACGATGTCACTCCTTCGGGAACACAAGCTATATATAAGGGAATAGTTCCCCTAGATGTTTCTAGCCAGCAGGGATCATGTGGATCTTTAAAGTGGTGATGAATAGTATAGTTATTTTTTAATGCAAAAATTGAAAAAAGAGTAAGATCATGTCTACTATTTCCAAAGCCACCCGGTACAGTTCCATCATCGACAAAATAATCTAAGTTTTTTGTAAGCTCATACATGGGAAATATAAAATCATCCCATAGAGCTCGTGTTATTCCCATGAGGCCTGCTTCTAATCCAAAGGTATTATCATCAAGTAACCATCTATTTTCTAGAGTATTGAGCTTGAAATGGTCAATAACATACTGAGTAGTTTCTTTTCGTAAGCACCAGTCGCTTCCATTATGAAAAAAATAGTTTTTTTCTTGAATGTATTTAAATAAATTATCGAGTGGTTGTAAAACCGTCGTTCCTGCATCAATATATACAACAAGAGGGTAGAGCTCTAAAGCCTGTTTAATGATAACAGGCTTCCAGGCATAGCAACCAGGTACTGGTTTGCCCCAGGATCGTGTTGCATAAGGGGTGAGAAGACCGGGATGTGTAAGTTCAACAGGTAATAATCGTAGTTTATGTATATGAGTAAGATACTTTTTTTGATTCTCAGTTAATCCTAAGTCGAAGACTGTAATTTCTGATAGATTATCAAAATTTGTTTTATGTATGCTGCCTATAAGATTAATCAGATGAAAAAAATAATCAGAATTTGCAGCTGTACAAAAATACATAGCATAACTGTGTGTGCAAAAAACAAGCACAAAAAATAAAAACAAATTTTTTATTTTTTTCATGGTTTATTAATAATTTTTAAAATTGTAGAAATAAAATATTCTTTGGTAAATTTATACGCTTGTTCAGAGGCGAGAAATGCTCTGATATTGTTTAAATACTCTTCGTATTCTTTTTCAGATATATTTTTCAAATAATTATACAAATCAGTATAGGATGCAAAATCTTGGCGTGCGATAAAACAGTTTTTTGGAATGTACTGTTCTATATTTGGTGCTCCCCAATATACTGGTACACAACCTGCCCAGAAGCAATCAAATATCTTTTCAGTAATATATCCTGGAATATTGGCTATATTTTCATAACAAATACTAAATTTATAGTGTCTTAATACATCTATTTTCTTTTGAATACGCCCTTTATATGTTGAATACAGCGATGTATCCCATCCACCACCATATACATCAAATTCTTGGGGAGCTGTATTTTCAAAGAAGTTAAGCGTCGCAAGACGTTGAGAATAGAGTTCCGATGGATGATTAGAATGCCTATTGTTTGCGATAAGTGTACAAAGTTTTTTCTTATTAAAATCAATAGGTTCAAGCATGTTATGACACACAGGATAATAAAATTTAAAATATTTTTTATTATCAACTAATGAATCATCCCATGTAAAAATTTTTGAAAAATGTTGATGTAACTCTTTATTATAATTGTGCGGAACAACAGAAGGCGGTTCCCATAAAAATAATATTCTTTTTTCAAAGGGATATTGTTCAATTTTAGCAAGATCATCGACTAAAATATCGAATACAAAAAGGTATTCCATATGAGGCAGTGAATTAAGTGAATTTGCCTGATAAACTTCATACCCTTTTTCGAGCAACTGTTTTCTTAATTGATACATCGGCACTCGTTGCCCATCGCTATTTAATACCGGGTCATTAATATCAAAAAGCCGTATACTAGTTCCAGGAGTAAAATAGATCGCTCTTCTGGTTTGAGCTGCTTCGCATGTATCAATCGCATTGTATTTTTCTTTTCCGCGAATAGCATACTCTGTATGCATTTGCTCAATACGTCTTAATTTTTCGTCATTAAGAGGATTTGCACGGTTATACACATATAAAATATCTGGAGTAAACTTTGCATGATGTCCCGCCATCTCAAGCATTGGGCACATTTCTGCAACATCGCTTGCAACCATTATCCATGAACCATTATGTTGAAGATCCTGTTTTTTAATTTTTTGTGCAAGCCATGCATAATGGGATCTTAAATGGCATGTTACCCAATCAGCACAACGATATAATTTTGAGTTAACAATAATTTCGGGAAGTTCTACTGCCCAACCTATTTTATATAAAGGAAATTCTATAAATTGACCATAGGTAAGCCATACTCGTTCATTATGGTAAATACGATTCAAATAATATAAAACATACTCGTGTGCAAGCCAATCATCCCCATCCAAATTGATAACAATCTCATGAGGTTTGCAGAGATTAATCGCTTTGTACCAATTAGCAGAAACTCCTTTGCGTGTTGAATTGCGTATGAGTGTGCATCGATCTTCAAGATTATTTTTTTTAATAAATTCTGATACAAGATCTCCAGTGCCATCTGTTGAAGCATCATCAATATATATAATTCTGTAGTTATGATACTGCTGTATTGTTACTGAAGAAAGATTTTGTTCAAACCAATCTTTATTATTATAAGATAAAATAACAAAAACCATCGGTTTTTCATCAACTGCCATTTCTTGCGGTGATTGTTGCTGTTGCCACATCAGTGAGTAATTATTAACAATATATTGATATTCTCTCTCTCTTTCTGGTGTTTTTTTCATATCATATTGCCGGTAAATACCGCTAATAATATGATTTTTTTTAAACAATGCGCCATAGCATACTGCTCGATTTAACATTTCCCATGTTCCAAAAAAATCGAAATTTTTATTAAAAAATCCATATTTTTTATTCATTGAAAGTCGCCATACAAGATTATGCCACATGTGGTGATTGTTGAGCAGAGAATAAGAAAATTCCTGAGGTTCAATTAATTGGTACTCATTTTCCCGTTGTTGATTACTATAATAGTTACTATACGTAGCATCTATTGATGGATTATTTTCAAGAAAAGTTATTTGATCTTCTACATATGTTTTATTATGCCGTGTTTCTGGGTGCATATATGTGATATATTCTCCAGAAGCATTGTATAAACATATATTGAGTTGTTCATACGTGGGGAGAGGTTTTTCTTGTTGATTTTGCTTGAGAATTATAATGTTGGGATACTCTTTTTTATAGCGCGTAAGTATTGATTCATCAGTAACTCCAGCATTAAAAAGTATTACTTCTGCTTGTGTGAAAATTGTTTGCTCAACAATATTTTTCAAAAAATCTTCTGAAAAATTATTATCAGAAAAAGAAGAAATGATTGAGATAATTTTTTTTTGGGAAGAACATACAAGTTCTTGTGCAAAAAATATGCATAAGCTTGCAATAACAATAACTTTTACTGTGTGGTTCATTATTACTACTCTTTTAGTTAGTGTGTAATTTTAATTTACGTATCACAGACTTTCAGTTTATGCAAGTTATCGTTGAAATTTAATGAGAATGAACGTTACATTAAGAAATAGTTAAAGATATATTGCCAAAGTGGTGTCTATGCGTATTCATGTTTTGATAATTATATCAATATTTTTTTTAGGTGGTTGTGGCGGTACAAAAAAACATAGATATTATCTACAATCTACCGGCAAACATCATGTTCTTGATTATAATGATACTCGTCCTATTACAATCTCAATTCATGGAACACTCCCTCCACTTATTGGCAATCTTTTGCATATCTTTGATGCACCGATTGGTTTATTGCCAGCGTGTGAGCTTAACAAGAAATTTATTCTCTCTCGTGTGTTATATCTTCTTGATAAAGCTGATCCAGAAGAATTCCCTCTTGAAACAAATTATTCATTTGGATGGACCGGTTATTTAACTTTTTCTGCGCGAAGAGCTGCGGCGCAGCAACTTTATGAAGAAATACGCCATTATAAAGGACCAATTACCTTAATAGGGCATAGTCATGGAGGAAATGTTGCATTAGAACTTGCTCGTATTGCTCATCAAAATGATGATACAGATTTTACTATTGATCGGCTCATACTTCTCGCATGTCCTATTCAAGAAGTTACTGTAGGTTACGCTTCTTTACCACTATTTAAAAAAGTTATTTCATTATATTCAGAAGGTGACTTTACTCAAATTGTTGATCCTCAAGGCACATATGCTGAATCTCGACATTTCAAACAATGTTGCAATGTTGATATTCCTCTTTTTTCACAAAGAAAACTTCCTTATTTTGCTAATGTTGTTCAAGCGAGAATAGTTGATATGGGATGTGATCTTGGTCATCTCGATTTTATCCGTCCTCGTTTCTTATTACAGTTACCAACTATTATCACAATGTTAGAATCGAAAGATTCTAGTTCTCAACTTGCTATAAATATTCCAAAAAACCATTGTGAAAAAGCATATTTTGTCGAACATTGCGCTCGGAGAAAATATCGCGCCAAAAAATGGATGAGAGTGGAAAAGTAAAGTCTTGCAACTACTTTGATAAGCACATTAATTTTTGAAAAATTTTTATCATAACTTCTACTTCTTCAGTAGTAAGTATTTTAAAAAACTGAGCATCTGCTAATTCTACAGCTGGTAATGCTTTAATTAAAATTTGAGATCCTTTGATCGTTAATAAAGGATTTTTTGCTCTTACATCCGATGATTGTACGCGTCTAATAAGTTTTTTTACCTCAAGTCCACGAAGTATTTGAGATGTAGTATTAGGGTCCAATCCTGCCATTTTTCCTAGTGTAGTCTGGCTGATGCGTTCATCATTTTTCGTTAGCCAAGCGAGTGTAGCAAGAACTACAAATTGAGGATGTGTTAGTTCTAAGGACTTTAGCACTGTCTCAATGAGACTTCGCCACAAAGTACTAACATGCCATAATAAAAACCCCGCACTTTTTTCTGGTGTATCATGAACACTTATATGTTTAAAATCAACACGCTTAATCATCGATATTAATACCCATGGCATTAGCAATTAGATGAAAATCTTTTTCGGTAATCTCAAAACATCCACGTCGGAATGGAAATCCCCATCGCTGCTTATCATATATGAAACAAAGTCTATCAATGAGTGGTTTAATATCAACTTCTTTTGCAGGCAAAAAAGCAATGTTACGACGCCATGGTACAAAATCTTTATTCATCTGAAATTCATACAGTTTATTATCATTTATACGGCCAATTGCAGTAAACTTTCGACATAATTCTTTTCCATTAAATTTATCTGTTGGAGAATAGTAGATAATCCAATCATTTACCGCCATGCGTTTTAATGGGCCAGGTTTGCCATGACATATTTGCGCAAAACCTCCAGCAACACCTCTCATAACATGTTCGCGACTTGCAACGGCAATCCAAAACCGTGACATTAATTTTCTTTCCGAAGTTTATAAATTCTTATTCTGTGGCCATCTGGATCAAGTGCAACAAACGCACGTCCAAAATCCATATCAGTAGGTTTTTGAGCAATGGTAACATGTTTTTTACCCCAAGATTCATACAACGCATCAATATCTTCTACGGAGAAACAAACTTCTAGAGCCCCAGCTGTCGCTTCTACACGAGGTTCAGCTGTGTAACGTGACCACAACCCAAGCATGACACCATTCTTTAATGAAAACATTACAAAAGTAGGTGATTCTTCTATTGGTTTAATCTCCAAAATATTTTGGTAGAAAATGCTACTTCTTTGAGGGTTTTCTACAAAAAGCAAAACAAAACCTAAATTAGGTATCAACATAATAATTCCCTTTTTCTATTAAAAATAAAAAACAATATACCAATATTATACGTATACGTATTAAAATGTCAAAAAATATCTTACAACGCAAATATCGTTCAAAAAGATGGGTAAGAATAGAATAATAAACTGGCCTGCCAGGCATTCGTTACACGAATGACTGGTGCCGGAGGTCGGACTCGAACCGACACAATGTTGCCATCGCGGGATTTTGAGTCCCGTGCGTCTACCAATTTCGCCACTCCGGCTTTATCAAAGATTGTTTTAAGAGTAGCAAAGATAGCTAAAAAATCAATAAACATGCAATTTGTTTACATCGAACTAACAACGGTCGATAAGGTAAGAAGTGGCATGTAGACAGCAACCAAAAGAAAACAGATGCATAATCCCAATATAATTAACAAAATGGGCTGAAGTACCGTTGTTATAAGAGTGACATATTTCTGAACACGTTGCCGATAGAGCTCAGTTGCTTGTTGTATCATATGAGCAAGATTTCCTGAAGCTTCACCTATTTCACATAACATTTCAATATCATGAATATGTAATAATGGTTGCATTTTTAATGCTGCACTGAGTGATCTTCCCGATGTAACATGATGTAATACTTCAAGAAGAGAACGTTGTATAACGCTATTTGCAATAGGTCGTGTTGCAAGTGCAAGGGCATCAACTAATCGAACGCCTCCGATTAACAATACCGACAAAGCTTGTAGAAAAAATGTGAGTGATACAGTACGTATACATGTCCCAACTAAAGGTAATGCGAGAAAAAATCGATCGCAAAAATATTTTACTTTTTGTAGTGTATGTAATTTAATGAGCCCAAATATCAGTACAATAGTACAAAGAATTGCTATAAGTGCGCGAAAACTTCTTAAGAATTTACTGATAGCAAAAACAACGGCAGTAATTGTTGGTAATGGTTTATCATAGCTAACAAACAGTGCTTCAAAACGGGGCACAATACCTATAAAAATTATAATGACCAAAACCAAAAAAAATAAAAATGTTAATGCTGGCATTAATGCAGTTGCATATAATGTTTTAATAAATTTTTGTTCATATTCAGCAAAGTCGGCACAATGTGCAAGAGCATTTTTAAGGTTGCCAGATTCTTCTCCAACAGCTACCATTGTTTGAGAAAAATCGGTAAAAAGTGGCTCGTGAAATGACAGTGCTGTACTCAAGGGAACACCTTCTTGAAGCGCTTGGGCACAATCCTGTATAATATGTTGCATGCCAGCATGATGACATGTTGAATGAACAATGAGTAATGCATCATGGAGTCTAATGCCGGATGTCAGCAAGAGAGAAACCTGTCTATAAAAATGTGCGATCTGTGATTTTAATTTCTGTGAAGATCTTTTTTTTATAGTACGCGCATCCATGACAGCAATATGATCTGATAAAAGTTTTTTACGTAAATCATCAAGTGTGCGTGCAAACTGATTGCCAGAAATTTCTTGGCCACTGATTGTAATACCGTGCCATTTAAAGTAAGGCATTTTGAACCTCCAATCCACATGCTTTTAAAAAATTGTTATATGAAATATCGGCTTCGATTTTTATTCTTTTTTTACGGGCTGTTTTTCCTGTCATAATAGTTACTGCACGAGCTTCTAGTGAAAGAGTTTTTGCTATTTTGGTAATAAGTTCATGATTAGCACGATTATGTTCTGGAGGGCTTTTTACATAACATATGATACAACCAGATTTATCAAGAGCCCACCGAGAGACAGATGATCGAGGAATGACTTTAATCTCAAGGACCAGTGGCATTCTATTCCTAGGAGTTATGTTATATGAAACTTGCATTAACTATTAAAACATTTATGCTTTTTGGAGTATATAGTTTTGACTATAATTTTATAGATCAAGGAGAGGTGGCTGAGTGGTCTAAAGCGCTTGCCTGCTAAGCAAGAGTCTCGGAAACGGGGCACGAGGGTTCGAATCCCTCTCTCTCCACCATACTTCGCCAAGGCTTCGTATGGCAGGCCAGTCTTCGCTACATTTAAGCGGAGTTTATTCTGAGCTTGACGAAGAACCTGGCAGGCCAGACTTCGCTCATCCTGAGCTTGTCGAAGGGTGAAGCGAAAAGTCAAAGCACATATGGCAAGAAATTTTTTATCGCGCCCATAGCTCAACTGGATAGAGCGTCAGACTACGGATCTGAAGGTTGGGGGTTCGACTCCTCCTGGGCGCACCAATCTTCGCTTATCCGGGCCTACCGGCTCGGCAAGCTACGCCTGGCACGGCCAGTCAGAACAGTTTTTTAAATTATCAATTATTCCAGGGACATCATGATTACATACAGTGATTTTGAAAAAGTAGATATTCGCGTTGGAACAATTATAAAAGTTGAAGATTTTCCAGAAGCAAGAAAACCTGCTTATAAATTACTGATAGATTTTGGTCAGGAAATTGGTCAAAAAAGATCTTCAGCTCAAATTACACATTATTATTCAAAAGAAAAATTATTAGGCAAGCAAGTATTAGCTGTTGTAAATTTTCCTGAAAAACAGATAGGTCCCTTTATTTCACAAGTATTAACATTAGGATTACCTGATGGATCTGGTAATGTTATATTGATAACTCCAGATATGCATGTATCTAATGGAGAAAAAATATTTTAAGTTGAGTTGTAGCATGAACGATTGTATTTTTTGTAAAATTATTGCCAAACAAATTCCCAGCACAGTTATTGCTGAAAACGACGATATTCTTGTTATTAAAGATATTGCTCCTAAAGCTCCGATACATTATTTGATTATTCCTAAGAAACATATTAAAGATCTTTCTTCACTTGCATCAAGCGATTGCTGTTACGGATCAAAAATGATGAAAATGGCGCAAGAGCTTTCCAAAACTATTCCGGGAGCTTCAGATTTTCATTTTTTAATTAATAATGGATACAATGCTGGGCAGCGAGTTTTTCATCTTCACGCACATTTTTTATCGGGCGAGATGTTACATGATTAAGCCGAGGTGGCGAAATTGGCAGACGCGCAGGTCTCAGAAGCCTGTGGAGTAAAATCCGTGCCGGTTCAAGTCCGGCCCTCGGCACCAGTCTATGACATTTAAGAGGAGTTTATCCTTCCTGTCCGTCGAAGCTTTTAACGAAGTCGGAAGCTTGTCGAAGGGTAAGTAGCGAAGTAGAATCAGCCTGCTTTTATTTTTTCATCTCATTTATTAGTTCAATGCACCAGGAATCTAGAATTTTATTGTGATATTTGTTAGCTTGATTACAGAATGTTTCAGTTCTTTTTTGAATATCAACATACCTAGTGTAAGATTCATTGGGACCAGCTTTTAGATTAATAATACTATCTTTAAGGTATGCATGTTCATTTTTAAGAGCGATGTATTCGTGGGTTGGAAGTTTTAACGTAGTGAGTTGCGGTGCTTCTTTTCCCTGCATTAAAAAAAATAATAGTAAAAAAGTACTATAAAGTAATTTTTTCATGTTTCACCATCTTTACCCCTCATCTTCTTCAATTGCTGA
>Ga0207156_10021_pt1 | contig 39086 bp, 38 predicted proteins | sample Alteio_BWMinHeat_24_FD_153514 | JGI IMG/M metagenome (GOLD analysis project Ga0207156, IMG submission 153514) | Enriched cells from forest soil in Barre Woods Harvard Forest LTER site, Petersham, Massachusetts, United States -... | ecosystem: Environmental > Terrestrial > Soil > Temperate forest >...
TGGGGTATTTTTGCGCCATGGAGGCGTTAGCCAAGGCTCTTTTGCCTCATTAAATGCGATTCAAAGAGTTGGTGATGATGAGGACAATGTCAAAAAAAAACAGAAACTCTATTTTGGAGACGTTAAAATTAGAGAAATTGATTTCAGCTCATCAGGTGCATGGCATCAATATTGAGCATGTGGAGATGCCAAAAGAGGAGTTTTTAAACTGCGATGGTTTGATGACAAGTCATAAAAATTGGGGATTATTGACGCTTCACGCTGATTGTCAAGCTGTGATTTTTTATGATCCTATTCATAAAGCTATTGCCAATATTCATGCTGGCTGGCGAGGACAGGTACAAAATATTTATCGTGAAACTATCTCAAAAATGGCCCTCACCTTTGGGACCCTCTCACAAGATTTAATTGTGTGTATTTCGCCCAGCCTTGGTCCACAGAATTCTGAATTTAAAAACTTTCGCACTGAACTGCCAGAGCAGTTTTGGCAATTTCAAGTAAAGCCTATGTATTTTGATCTTTGGGCAATAGCTCAACATCAACTTGAAGCGTGCGGCGTCCTTTCTCATCATATTGAAATTGCAAAAATTGACACCTACGCTCACCCCTTAGATTTTTACTCTTATCGACGGGAAAAGGCGGCTGGCCGAAAAGAAAAAATCACAGGTTGTCATGGCACCGTGATTGCTCTTTTAACCCACCTTATGTAAGGTGAGTTTTAACAAATCTTTTTGAATACGAGCTCAAAAGAGTAGTGATTCACAATCGGCGATTCATGAACTAGCTCTAGATACCAATTGCTTTTTTGCACACAACTCTTTACATATTCCGCATTAAAATACTCATGCTTATGGTGGGGATTTCTCGGCTGTTTTTCCCTCGCACAATGTGCTCTATATGCCTGTTCATCAGGAAGATAAAGTATTAAGTGCCCTTCCATTTTGAGCACTCTTGCAAACTCATTTAACACCTCTTGTGTGTCATCAAAATCTTCCAATAAGTGGGAGGAAAAAACAAAATCAAGCACTCCCTCATTAAACCAAAACAGACTTGCAGCATCGCCTCCCAACTGTACGGGATCGGTGCCACAGTGTCCATAGGGCGTAGGGAGATCGATGGCAATGGCATGAGGAACAATTTTATCTCCTCCATGGCCAATATCGACTCCGTAACCATTACACCATTTTGATAATGAGGATCTGACAAGTGAAGTTTCGCTTCTATGCATATTTTATAATCCTATTGTATAGTGGATTAAATTATGAATGATAAAAATTAGGCGGAAGATTTTCATGGAAAACGATGCGCGGAGATCGATGGTGACTATTGATAGTCAGCGAGATCGAGCGCGAAGTTTCCCATGAAAAGATCCGAATCAATTTTTATCAGCCATGATTTAATCCACTATAGTACTTGGGGCTGCTGTAGCACGTAAGCCAACTCTCCCTGCGGCAACAAAAGTCTCATTAGGTCTACCCAAACAATTCCTTGGCCGCATGGACTTGCCCGCTTGTGGTAGTGCTTTATCAGACGTTTCGTATACAAGTCCACCATACTGCCAAAGGACATAATAGTAATGATCACCTGAATCTTTAAAGAGCTGAGTGTTTCCTGCAGTTCCCACCAACGTTTTAGGGAGAAGTAAACGCTCTTTTTGTCTTTCAGAGAGCTGTGGCGGCTGCAGTGTCTTCTGGGTTAGCGCATTACTGGGGGTTCCCTCTAGTGCGTCAGTAGTAGAAGAAGCGCACCACCGGATAAAGAAATCAAGACCCACCACACCTATAGCAGAGGAAATACCAATAGCTGTCCAAGTATGCTCTTCCCAAAAATCTGTGGCTATAGAGTGTTGTATTAAAAAAGCATAAAGACCAAGCTCAGCCAGAGCGAAGAGCGTAATCGCAGCTCTTTGGCAGTTCGTACGCGCTAAGTGTGGGCTCCCTGCCACTGATCTTTGCGGGCAACAATAACGAGCAATGGCTAAAGTGAACATACTAACCACTAAATTTAATTTAACTGACACATATATTTTAACAAAAATTTACTTAAAAACCAAGGGTGAGGTAAAAATATCGTAAAAAAGCGTGCAAACATGCTAAAGATTGTAGAAAGGCTTTTATATGAAAGAGGGCTACTTAAGATGGATGGCACTGTTAGGGATATCCCTGCTTGCATTTACGGCATTTTTGGATGTCACCATTGTTAATACAGCTCTACCCTTTATCAAACGAGTTTTCAATGCAGAAATACTTGAATTGCAATGGGTAACTAACATCTATTCTATGGCTTTAACAATGACCATGGTCGCAGTAGGGCGTTTTGCTGACCTATTCGGCAGAAAAAGGGTTTTTTATATTGGTGTTATCTTATTTGGCCTATCTGCACTCGGAGCGGGATTTAGCCCGACAATTGAGGTAGTGATCTTGTTTAGAGCTCTTCAAGGATTAGGAGCTTCAGTGTTATTTGTTGCGTCAGCATCATTGATCTCAGATACATTTCCTGTAAAAGAGCATGGTAAGGCCATCGGGATTTACAGTGGAATTACAGGTCTTGGGCTAGCAGTTGGCCCTTTTAGCGGTGGGCTATTGATCGAATGGCTGGATTGGAGATGGGTTTTTTGGATCAATCTTCCTCTCATTCTCATTGGCTCCTTGCTTTGCGGCTATAGCTTGAAACTGCCTCCACATCCAAAAGCTAAGGTTTCTATCGATTGGAAGGGGCTTGTTTTAATAATTCTAGGTCTAGGCGGCTCTGTCTATGGAATTATAAATGCAGCAGATCTAGGATTTGGTTCATGGATCACATGGAGCACATTAGGGGGTGGCATCTTATTGCTTATTTTCTTTATCGCTTGTGAAAAAAAAGGAAAAACGCCCTTGCTCGACCTTGAAATTTTTCAAAATAAGATGGTCCTTCTAGCCATGCTGAGCTGCTCCCTTGCTGGGGTAGCTTCTTTTGTTTTTATGTTTTTTGATCCTCTTTATCTCAATATTCTTCGCCATTTTTCGGCCTTACAGATGGGCCTACTCATTGCAGCCATTCCTTTGGCACAAGTGATCATTTCATTTCTATTCAATCCTCTACAAAAGTGGCTTGGATTGCCTACCCTGATGCTGATTTCAGTAGTAACGGCTTTTCTTGCCATCTCAGGGCATTTTTTTATTGGGCCTTCCACAGCCATAGAAATTTTACTTATTCCCTTTATGCTTTTAGGGATCAATTGGGGCTTAAGTAATGCTGGGACCATTGCAATTGTGAATCAGGTGATTAGCAAGAAAAAAATCAGTCTTGCCATTGGATCCATTTTTATGATTTGGAATATGGCAGGATCCATTTTTTTGGCTATCAGCAGCGGTATTTTTCACATCAAGCAGAATTCTTTTATGGAGGCATTTTATGCGATGGTGACTTTCAATGCCATTTTTGCTCTTCTCATTTTGCTCCTGACTACCCTCCTTGTATTAAGAACTCACCTTAAGCAAAGATAAGCCATGCATCTGCTGGCTACGAGAACAATCTGCTGCAGAAAACTCCTCATTTATTTCAATTTAACTCCCAGAGAAAGGCTACCAGTTCATACAGGTGAAGGGCAGTCCAGGGAGATGGGGATGGGCGGACTCGAACCGCCGGAGGTCTAAGACCGAGGGATTTACAGTCCCTTGCAATTGCCGCTATGCGACATCCCCGGAAAAATGCTGGAGAAAGGACTTGAACCCTCAACCGTCCGATTACAAGTCGGATGCTCTACCAATTGAGCTACTCCAGCAAAGCCTTTCTATTAATGCGCTATTGGCGGTAATCCTCCACCGTTAACTTAAAATCATCCGGAGGAACCTCTGGAGCACCCTCCACAGAAATAGGCGCCTGTTCAGGAAGCGGAGCCTTAAAAGCAGCCTCCTCCCCTTCTTGCAGCTTAACCTGATAATCCCTTTTTGTCTGCCTAAACCTTAATGCCTCGAATGGTTCCGCAGCCGAAGGCATCGGAGGCAGAGTGCCCACATTCTGAAAAACATCTTGGCTCTTATCCGTAACACTAATCACTTTTGCCGTGAACTTCCTCTTGCCAGATGGAGTATAAGTCTTTTTTGCTTCCTTCCCATAACAACAGTTCTTATACTTTTTACCAGAACCACACGGACAAGGATCATTTCTACCAGTTTTTTCCATATCAAGAAACTTACCTGTTATAACACTTCCAAAACCACATCTTTCGGCCACTTTCTAACTGAAAACTCAGGTTATTAAAAATTGAAGGCAATTGTAGTCAAAACCTCCGTTGATGTCTATTTCTATTTCTCCTATACTCTATCCCCAAATATATGACTATTCCACTTGCCCTCCCTCCCTGGAAAAAATTGGGGAAAAAACTCGAAAGCACCTGCCGAAAGGCCCTTTTTGATTTCAAAATGCTTGAAAATACCCCAAAAGTAGCTATCGCTCTCAGTGGTGGCAAAGATAGTCTCACCCTCCTTTTCCTCCTCAAAGCAATCGTAGGGCATGGTTTTCCCCACGTCGACCTCGCAGCTATCCACGTTTCTGGGACTTTTTCCTGCGGAGCAAGCCTTCAAGAGAAGTATTTGAGTGAGATTTGTGATAAACTAGAGATCCCTCTGATCACGCGCACAAGCTCCCAAGAGCTCGAAACACTTGAATGCTACAGCTGTTCTCGCATGAGAAGAAAACTGATTTTCGAAGCCGCTAAAGAGATCGGTGCTGTCACAATTGCTTTTGGTCATCACCGTGATGACAACGCTCAAACCCTCCTCCTTAATCTCCTCCAAAAAGGAGAGTTTGCAGGAATGCTTCCCATATTGGATATGGTCGATTTTGGCATCACAATCATCCGCCCACTCATCTACGCCCAAGAAAAAGAGATCGTACAATTTGCCAAAGAATACGGATTTGCTAAAATTACCTGTCGCTGCCCCGTGGGACAAAACTCCATGAGAAAAAAGGTCGACGAAATACTTTCAGAACTCGAAGAGTTCTTTCCCTATGCACGCCTCAACATATCTAGAAGCGCGCTCATTTATGGCTCTGATAAAGCAAGAAAAAAGGAAAAATATGACAAAACGCCCACTAATTGTTCTAAGTAACGACGATGGCATTCGCGCTGGAGGACTTTTAGCCCTTTGGAGGGCACTCAAAAAAGCCGATATCGCCGATCTCATCGTCATCGCACCAGAAACGGAAAAATCAGGCTTCGGCTCTGCTATCACCTGGGATCGACCTCTCCTCATCAGAAGGACGCAATGGTATGACGGAAATACAGCGTGGGCCATCGATGGCACACCCGCTGATTGCATTAAAATGGGTCTACGTGTTGTCTTAGACCGCACACCCGACTTTATTTTTTCAGGTGTCAACGCAGGCTCCAACGCAGGAAGAAATGTGTTGCACTCAGGAACAATCGGCGCCGTCATCGAAGGTGTTCTCCGAGGCATTCCCGGTTGCGCTCTTTCATGCGAAAACGGAGACAAACCCAATTTTCATATCGCAGAACTCTACATCCCCTCAATCTTAGAATACCTCATGGAAAACCCTCTGCTTCCCGGCTCTTTTTTCAATGTGAATTTCCCCCATGCAGCCCAAGACAAAGTCAAAGGCTTTCGATTAACTCGCCAAGGAAAAGGGCGATGGGTCGAGGACCCCATCCTTCATCTGCACACTCCTCAAGGACCTACCTACTGGCTAGGTGGAAAGCCTGAGGAGACCGCCGAAATTGAAGATTGTGACATCGCCCTTCTGCGCAAAGGATATATGACCGCAGTCCCCATTCATGTGCATGAATTGACGGATTTTGAAGAGATCAACAATCGTAAAGAAGGTTTTGAATCTTATTTTACAATCAAAAACCCCTAAAATCGAAAAAGTAAGTTGTAGCAAATTAAACAATAGTGTAGACTGCCCTCTTATTTCGGGCGTATAGCTCAGCGGTAGAGCACCTGTCTTACACACAGGCGGTCATAGGTTCAAATCCTTTTGCGCCCACAGTTTTTTCTCCTTGCGGGAGTAGTTCAATTGGTTAGAGCACCGCCCTGTCACGGCGGAAGTTGCGGGTTCGAGCCCCGTCTCCCGCGAATCGGATGTTTGATCTTGGAAAAGGAGCCTTGACACCGGGTCTGCTTTTCCCATATCCTCCTCTTCTATGCAGAGCCCCACTAAACAGTCTCATATGCGCTTCGGTAGGTATTACCTCAAGACGCTCTTTTGGTTCATTCTCGGAGGGTTTTTAGCTGCCCTCGGCATTGAAGTTTTTTTGGTGCCCAATCAACTCGTTGATGGTGGTATCGTTGGCCTTGCCATTATGGCCTCCTACCTGTTGGGTCCCTCTCTTCTCCCTTTTTTCCTTGTCATCTTTAATATCCCCTTCGTCATTATCGCCTACCGTTTTATCGGAAAACACTTCGTTATCCAAATGTTTACAGCGGTCATAGCCTTTGCCATCTCTCTCTCCCTTTTTTACTGGATCCCCTTGTGGCTCGGAACGGAGCCCCTTGTATTTGAAGGAGAAACACTCGAAATCATCGTTCTAGGCGGCTTCATCATCGGATGCGGAGCCGGCCTCATCATCCGCTACGGAGGCTCTACTGACGGCACAGAAATTTTGGGGATCATCATCAATAGAAAAAGGGGGTTCACCGTCGGGCAAGTGATCCTCTTTGTTAATATCTTCGTCTTTGCTCTTGCAGGTGTTGTATATCAAAATTGGCACTCCGCTTTCCTGTCGCTTATGACGTATGTGGTAGCAACAAAAGTGATTGATATGGTCATTGTTGGATTAGACGACACAAAATCTGTCATGATCATCTCCACGAAACCCAAAGAACTGGGTGACATCCTTATGGAAAGTCTAGGCATTGGACTGACTGTCATGTACGGGAGAGGCGGTTACTCCGGCGATGCACGAGAGATCCTTTATATTGTTGTTGAGCGGTTGCAGCTTTCGGAACTCAAAGAGATCGTTCACAGAGAAGATCCCGATGCATTCATCGCTATTGAAAACTTACACGAAGTCATTAACGGCAGACAAAACTCTCCCCCAGCTCCACAAGCCCCCCCTCTTTAGGCGTCATGCCCAACGCTTATAAAGGGTATGCTCGATTTTGAAAAGATCCAGCGCCTTACCTACAATGAAGTTTTCGATCTCATCCATGCTCTGCATACCATTATACCAAGCAGGAACAGGAGGAAGAATCGAAGCGCCAAGACGAGCTAAACGAAGCATATTTTCAAGATGAATTTCACTTAAGGGCGACTCTCTGGGCACAAGAATAAGAGGTCTTTTCTCTTTCAAAGTAACATCAGCTGCCCGCCTTAAACAATTATCTGAAAGGCCTAAAGAAACCGCTGCCACGGTAGCCATACTACAAGGAATAATTAACATCCCTAAAGTGAGAAAAGAGCCACTACAGATCGCAGCGCCCATATCCTGTATAGCATGAAGGCGCACCCTTTTCCTTCCCTCTTCTGAGAGTTTTTGAAGAAACATGTTGGGAGAAGCATACTCCTTACCTAATTCATAAGCTGCTGTATGAAAGCCGTGTTTTGTCACAACAAGCTCAATATCATGCCCTAGCTCCCCTAAAGCAGAAACAGCTTTAATAGCTAACACAATCCCGGAAGCCCCAGAAACCCCTACAACAATACGTGCCATATCAACCTGAGTTTTAAGTTTAAGTGTTTGATCTTCAAATTCATTTTGCGAATCTTTGCAACAATCGCTTCGCTCCTCGCTCGGCATAGGGCCTCTAGCTATAACCTCGCTTGGTTGTTACAAAGATTCATCAAAATGCTCTTTGAATCTCAAACGCTTAAACTCAAAACCCAGGTTATCAACTACACTCGAGGTTGTCAGATCAATAAAGAAATAGCCGTGAACACAAATACAGACATACTCACACCTACACTGCAGAAGAAAAAGGCCCGAAAATCTCTCCTCCAATTTCTATAAAAATAAAAAAAACAAAGGAAAATAAAAGGAATAATAAAAAAATACACCCCAGAAACAGGCAAAGATAGTCCAAAGAAAATCAAACATGGGAAACACATAGCGTGGAATATCTTTGCTACAAGTAAACCCTTTTCCAGCCCAAAGCGAGAGGGAATACTGTGAAGATTATGTTTTTGATCAAAGCCATAATCTTGGATAGCATAAATGATGTCACTGGCAGCAATAGAAAAAAAAGCGATGCATCCTAATAAAATGGCAGGCAGATCCACTCTTCCTTTAATAGCCAGATACGCTGTAACAGGACTAAGAAAATGGATTATCCCTAAAACCACATGACAACTAAAATGGACCCGTTTCATGTAAGAATAGATGCAAAGGAAAAAAGCAGCTATAAGGCTTATGAGAAAGCACTGATAACGAATACAAAACGAAAAAAAGAACAATGAGAAAAGCGCTATCACAGCTACGCTTGCAGCCTGTTTTGGGGATACAAGAGCAGAGGGCAGTGGACGATTGCAAGTCCTTGGATTTAACGCATCAATTTTTCTATCGATCAATTGATTAAATGCCATTCCAGAAATTCTAGCCGAAAAAAAAGCAGGTATAACAAAGAGTAATCGCAACCATTCTTTCTGCGTCAATGTGGCAAAAAAAGTCGGATCTCCAAAGGGGAGCAATACTGCTGTTAAAACAAAGGGAAGACCAAAAAGAGACTGCTCAAACCGCGTCAGAGCTTTAAATTTTGCAAAACTAAGTGACATATTAGCCCGCATTTTATACCATCTGCTAAAAATAAAGCTCTAAGTTTTGTGACACACCCACAGTTTGACGCTTGGCGTATTTTTCGCATCCTTGCCGAATTTGTCGAGGGTTTTGAGACAATGACGGATATTGGGCCCTCTGTTTCTATTTTCGGCTCAGCAAGAACCCAATCCGATCACCCCTATTACAGATTAGCTACTGAAGTTGCTGAAAAAATCGCTGGCAAGGGGTTCGCCATCATCACAGGAGGAGGACCTGGTGTTATGGAAGCAGCAAATCTCGGTGCACAAAAGGCTAAAGGGCGCTCCTGTGGCATCAACATCAATCTGCCTTTTGAAGACAGCAGTAACCCCTATATCGACCGGAAATATCTCCTCAATTTCCACTACTTTTTTGTGCGTAAAGTGATGTTTATCCGCTATGCACAGGCCTATGTTTTTCTTCCAGGCGGCTTTGGTACCCTCGATGAGCTCTTCGAAGCTTTAAATCTCATCCAGACAAAAAGGATCCGCCCTTTCCCTATTTTTCTTATGGGAACTTCTTATTGGGAAGGCTTGATTGGCTGGCTAAAAAATACCGTTTTGTTGAAAGAAAAGAATCTGAAAGAGGAAGATTTCGCTCTTTTCAAAGTGACAGACAACATAGATGAAGTGGTAAACACAATCGAAGCCCACTTTCAAACATTTGGTCCCTCTCCCACTTTTGACCTCAGCGCAACTCCAAATAAACTATAAGTTGTCGTGAGTTATTCGAATTTGCACCCATTCTCAATCAGCCCGTCAATATACCTGATGTCATAACGCGCTTCATGAAAGTCCACATTACTCATCATGTATTGGTGAAAACCAATAGTTGACTTCACACCCGTTATATTAAACTCTTTCAAAGCACGGCGTGTTTTAGCTATCGCCTCTTTCCGATCCTTCCCCCTCACTATCAGTTTAGCAATCATTGAATCGTAATGGGGAGGAATCACATATCCCGGATAACAAGAGCTATCCACACGCACATCAGGCCCAGCTGATGGATGATAGTATTCCAATCTACCAGGCGAAGGGGCAAAGTTGTTCTGCGGATCCTCAGCATTAATCCGACACTGAATCACATGCCCACCAAAACAAATCTCTTCTTGTTTCCAAGGAAGCATTTCTCCTCTAGCCACACGAATCTGGGCGTTAACTAAATCAACACCTGTCAACTCTTCAGTCACTGTGTGCTCCACTTGAATGCGGGTGTTTACTTCCATAAAATAGAAACGGTCCCCCTCAAGCAAAAACTCCACCGTTCCTGCAGAAAAATAAGAAGCCGCCTTGACAATGTTTAAAGCCGCCTCTGTAATCTGTGCACGCAGATAGGGTGTCAGTATAGGGCTCGGAGCCTCTTCAATCAATTTTTGGCGACGCCTTTGGATCGTACAGTCCCTCTCTCCTAAATGAACATAATTGCCCTGTTTGTCTCCAAAAATCTGAATCTCAATGTGACGAGGATACATGATCATCTTTTCTAAATACACATCGGGACACCCAAAGCTAGCCCCAGCTTCTCCACGCGCACTGTCAAACATCTGCAAAAAATCTTCAGAAGACGTCACAACCCGAATCCCCTTCCCACCCCCTCCATGCGTCGCTTTAATAACAAGAGGATAACCGATCTCATCAGCCACCCTTAACGCCTCCTGAGGATCGGAAACTACTCCCGATGAACCAGGAACCACAGGGCAACCTACCCTCCTCGCTAAAGCCTTGGCCTCTACTTTGTCTCCAAGAAGAGCAATCGATGTGGAAGAAGGTCCGATAAAAATCAATCCTGAACTCTCACAAAGGGCAGCAAATTTGGGATTCTCACTCAAAAAGCCATAGCCAGGGTGAATGGCATCCGCCCCTGTAACCTCACAAGCCGAAAGAATATGCGGGATCTTTAAATAAGAGCGCAAAGCCGCAGCTTCTCCCACACAGACAGCCTCATCAGCCAGCTGCACGTGCAGCGCCTTTGCATCTGCTTGAGAATAAACAGCCACAGTTTCAAGCCCTAAATCATGGCACGCTCGAATGACTCGTACTGCTATTTCGCCCCTATTAGCTATTAATACTTTTTTCATGTGATTTTTAACAATTTGGTTCCAAATTCTACCGGCTCTCCACTCTTAACAAGAGTCTCAGAAACAACTCCTTTAACCCCCGCTTTGATCTCATTCATCACTTTCATGGCTTCAATGATACCCACAACTGTCTCTTCTTCCACTTTATCTCCGACCTTGACAAAAGGGGAGGCAACAGGAGAAGAGGACGCATAAAAAGTGCCCACCATCGGAGAGACTACATATTGCCCTGGCTGACTTTCAATAAAAGTAGAAGGGGTTACATGCTCAACTGGAGCATGTGAAGGTATAGGAGGAAGGGAAGGCAGAGAAACCGCTCCCACAGCATAGAGAGGCGTCTCCCTCTCAAGCTCCACTTCAAATCCCTCTTGTTTGATCACAATCCTTTTCATCCCCGTGCGCCCCATCAAGGCTATCAATTTTTCTATCTGCTTAAGATCCATGAAATTCCTTTAATTATACACGTTGAACATACTCACGTGTGCGCGTATCAACCTTAATGATATCTCCCATCTCAATAAACCGTGGGACTTCGATCTCTGCACCTGTTTCTAAAATCGCTTTTTTTGTGGCATTGGCAATCGCACCCGCTTCTGCAGCATCTGTTTTTGAGATCATCAACTCGAGAAACTGAGGTAAATCTACAGAAAATATCGTCTCTCCATAAAAGATAGCCTGAATCTCTATCCCCTCTTTAAGAAAACGGACCTTGTCACCAATCACGTCGGCAGACACTAATACCTTTTCTAGATTTCCTATATCTAAAAAAAGATAATCTTTCCCCTCCAAATAGAGAAATTCCAACTTCCGCTCGTCTAAAGCCACATCATTGATCTCTTGCCCCACTTTGAAGTTTTTCTCCATCCCCTTTTCGGTGGCCAAAGCGCGCAGCTTCACCTTAATAAATGGCTGCCCTTTAGGAACAGTCACTTTGACACTCGATTCGACCCTATATAACTTGCCGCTCAGCAACAAGATCATTCCAGGTACGACATTTTGACTTGTAACCATAAAACTCCCGATTAAGAACGAAATCGCAATTTTTCAATGCCAACAGACATCTCTTCTACCTCATTAAATAGATATGTCCCCGTAACCAAGACATTGGCTCCTGCCTCGACACATAAACGCGCCGTCTCTTCGTTAATTCCCCCATCCACTTCAATATTGAAAATAGCAGATCCATTCACTTTGCCACAGATATTGTTCCTGTCGCAAAACTTTCTTACGAGACGCACCTTCTCTACAACTTCTGGAATAAACAACTGCCCCCCAAAACCGGGATGCACAGTCATCAACAAAACCAAATCACACTTTTTTAAAAACGGAAATACAAATTCCACAGACGTCTCTGGGCAAAAAGCCAACCCTGCTTCAATATGACATTTATGAATGTATTCTAATGTCCCTTCCACATCTTCTGTCGCTTCAAAATGAAACGTTAGCCTATCTGCCCCCGCCTCCACGAACCTTTCAACATAATCGAAGGGATTGTAGATCATAATATGCACATCTAAAAAAAGATTTGTCGCTTTATTGATGGCCGACAAGGCTTTTGGGCCTAAAGTGAGATTGGGGACAAAATGACCGTCCATGATATCGACATGCACGTAATCGGCACCCGCCTGCTCGATCCTGTGCGCTTCATCAGCCAATCTTCCGAAATCTCCCGATAAGATCGAAGGGGCTATTTTAATATTATGTACCACAAAAAATCTTTATCACGATTAATGTTACGTAAATGAATGAATTTAATCTATTTCAGGTAATGATGTCAAGGAGTTGTACAAAATTAAATTGGACAGTTTCAACCAAAGATAGCGACAAAAACAACTCAATAATATACTTGCGCTGTGCCTAAAAAAGAATATTTCACATCTCGCCTGGGGTTTATTCTGTCGATGCTGGGGGTGGCGATCGGCGCAGGAAATATTTGGCGCTTCTCTCGCATTGTGGCTCAAAATGGAGGGGGATCATTCATTATCCCTTGGGTGATTTTCCTTTTTATCTGGTCAATCCCCCTTCTTATCGCTGAAGTGGCCATGGGGAAGTTCACAAGGAAGGCTCCTATTGGCGCTCTGGCTATTGTAGGGGGAAAAAAGATAGGTTGGATGGGCGCTTTTGTTGCCCTTGTGGCATCAGGCATTCTCTTTTATTACTCCGTTGTTGTCGGATGGGGATTTAGCTACTTTTTCTATAGCCTTACCGGCAAGATCTCACCTTCTACTGATTTTTACCAACTTTGGGCCAATTACTCTCAAAGCCTGCTCCCCCTCATTTTTCATGCCATTTCGATTTCTGTAGGCGCTTTCATTGTCTACAAAGGGATCGTGAAAGGGATCGAGAGAAGCAATAAAATCCTTATGCCTCTTTTATTTATCCTCATTCTCATCATAGCTGCACGGGCTGTCACCCTTCCTGGGGCCATAAAGGGCATTGAATTTCTCTTTACTCCTCACATGGCTGACCTTTTAAATTACAAAGTATGGCTTGAGGCGCTCACTCAAAATGCTTGGGACACAGGCGCTGGTTGGGGACTTATGCTTGTCTATGCTTGCTATATCCATAAACAAGAGAGCGTGACCGTTAATAGCTGCATAACTGCTTTCAGCAATAATGCCGTTTCCTTGATTATGGGGGTCATCATTTTCGCCGCTGTCTTTGCTATTGAACAAGAAAAAGGCATACACGCCCTAGTTTCTGGGGAGGGATCTACAAATACTGGACTCACGTTTATTTATCTGCCTACCCTCTTTACAAAACTGCCTGGAGGCGCATTCATCCATTCAAGCTTTTCAGCGCTCTTTTTCCTCGCCTTCTTTTTTGCCGCCCTAAGCTCTATGATCTCCATGGTGCAGCTCACCTCTCAAGTGCTCTTTGAACTGGGCGTCCCTAAAAAACTCTCTATCACGCTGACGGGAATGATCGCTTTCATACTGGGCGTTCCCTCCGCATTATCAATAAATATTTTTAATAATCAAGACTGGGTATGGAGCCTAGGACTACTCGTCAGCGGTCTTTTTTTTGCCATTGCCATCATTCGTTACGGTGTAGATCGATATCGCTTAGAAGCGATTAACACGTCCCCTCATGACTTTAAATTAGGGAAATTTTACAACATATTTATAACAATTTTAATCCCAGTGCAAGCCATTGTTCTTATCTGTTGGTCTTTTTACATCAGTATCACGCAGCTTGATAGTGCACTATGGTGGCATCCCTTCCGCGTCTTTAGCGTAGGCACTGTGATTTTACAATGGGGACTATCTATAGGTGTTTTTTTGATTCTGAATAAGTGGTTAGTACAGAAAACATTACACCGGGATTGACCTCTTTCGGAAGAGGCATATCGAACGGGGGATTATAGTGGATTAAATTATGAATGATAAAAATTGAACGGAAGATTTTCATGGCAAACGATGCGCGAAAGATCGATGGTGACTATTGATAGTCAGCGAGACCCAAGCGCGAAGTTTCCCATGAAAAGATCCGAATCAATTTTTATCAGGCATGATTTAATCCACTATATATGGAACTGCTGAAGAGATGGCTTTAAATTGAGAAAAAATTCTATAATGGTATTAATGACTCACCTTACGTAAAAAGAAGCATGCGGATGCTTTACGTAAGGTGAGTTAACAACTCACCTATGGTTAAGAAATGAGTGTAGCGGCTATTGTAACGATGATTTTTGCTGTGGGAAGCATCTATGGAGGGTTGGCTGTCACTTTAGCCTACTTCTTTAGAAGCCGAAAAAAACGGCGCGCTATGGACTATACTGAGGAGTAGAGCGCTTGTTGCAGAGATGCGCACAATGAAGGATTTTTATGACGAAGAGACAGCGTGAAGTTAAATGGATTATTGCTCTTTTGATCTCTATTTTTTTTGGAGGGATCGGAGTTGACCGTTTTATCATGGGGCATATCTGGCTTGGCCTACTCAAGTTAATCACTGGGGGCGGCCTAGGTATCTGGTGGCTCATCGATGTCATTTTAATCGCCTCAAAATATCAATTTAAAAACATCACTTGGGTCGATTAGCTGTACTAAACCAGGGTTCTCTATTCACCCTACCCCTACAAATACCTTATTTAATAAAATTTTTATATTGTCGGAAGAACCAGTTTAATTTTGATAGATGGTATTACCTCAAGTTTATGAGCTCTTGCAGTTCAAGCATCTCGGGCGCCTTTTTACTAATTTTATCGACGCTTTTTATGAGACAATTAAAATCTTTTGGTTGATTTAATGCTTGCTTTATACTACAATCTTATTCAAAGGCACGCGTAGCGTCGATTTCTCTCGAAAGAGAGAGCTTATTATTAAAATCAATAAAGGGAGAAAAGGATATGGCAACAGCAGTAACAGGGGGAACCTCGGCGGCAGGGGGAAGTGCAGTAGCACCAGTAGTTCATGGTGCAGCAGACCCACTCAAGCAACCAGGAGAATCTGGGCAAGGATCCAGTCAAAGCGCATCGGCTGCTGCAGGAGCGAAAGATAAGCAAAAAATAGGTGGCACTGGCAAAACTTGCAGTCTTGGCGATACATGTTTAAAGATTACAGCACTTATTGGGATTGTCATTGCCATCCTTGCAGGGGTAGATGGCAATTGGCTAGCATGCGGTGTTGCTGGCGGAGTAGGTCTACTGGCCCTCATACCTAGTGTCGTAGCTTATCGTCGCTCCCGAGCGTCTGGTGCAGAGAAGCCAACAGGAGGAGGAGGGGCGAAACCAACTGAGGATGCTGGTGCGAGTGGCCGATCGGGGGGTGCAGGTGAAAAAAAGGGAGTACCTGGTGCTGAGGGAGAAGGAGGCTCAGGTGGAGGTGCTGCGCCTGGCGGCCCTAAGCCCCCCCCCTGATAACAAGGCTGCTTAGTAAGATTTTATCTGATAACTGTTGACCTGAGTATTTAAACTCAGGTCAATGTTTTATTTGGTTCATCCGACAAATAGGTACCTCCCTATAGAGAAACCTTGTTAGCACCGTGAACGTTTGCGTTTGCGCTTTGCCGAGTAGCCCAAGGGGATTTCGCCCTAAGGCCCTCACAGAACCGTATGTGAAACTCTCGTTTCATACGGCTCGTCTGTCCAAATCGTTTCTGTGCATCCACCGGCCGTGTCTGAAGAGTGCTGGCTGACGAGCCTTTATCCCGTTCAGCCATTTTGTCCCTTTCCTCCACCCGCATCTCAGATTTTCGTATTTTCTTGTTTGTCTGCGTATTGCATTGTACCCCAGAGCTCAGATGCACAAAATTTTCCATAACGGTTTATCCATCCCATTACAACTGGATTCAGTAACTTCTAAATAACTGGCTTGGCCTACTCAAGTTAATCACTGGGGGTGGCCTAGGTATCTGGTGGCTCGTCGATTTTACGAGCCCTTGCAATTCAAGCATCTCGGACGCCTTTTTACTAATTTTATCGAGGCTTTTTATGAGACAATTAAAATCTTTTGGTTGATTTAATTCTTGCTTTATACTACAATCTTATTCAAAGGCACGCGTAGCGTCGGTTTCTCTCGAAAGAGAGAGCTTATTATTAAAATCAATAAAGGGAGAAAGGATATGTCAGCAGCAGGAGCAGCAGCAGGAGTAACAGCAGTTGCAGCAGAACCAGGAGCGACGGCAGTTGCTCCTCCAAGATCACCAAGGGGAGGCGGAGGAGCATCTGGGGCCGGACCCGGTGGAGCCAAACTGGTTACGCAAACAGAGAATGGTAAGCCCAAGATAGATGCCACTGGCAAAACTTGCAATCCTGGCACTACATGTTTAAAGATTATAGCACTTGTTGGGATTGTCATTTCCATCCTTGCAGGGGTAGATGGCAATTGGATAGCATGCGGTGTTGCTGGCGGAGTAGGTCTACTGGCCCTCATACCTAGTGTCGTAGCTTATTGTCGCTCCCGACCATCTGGTGCAGAGAAGCCATCAGGAGGAGGAGAAGCGGCGAAAAAAACTGAGGGAGAGGGGTCTGGTGGGAGTGGCGAACCGGCCCCTGCTGCTGCAGCTGGCGGAAAGAAACCGTTGGTGGCGGCGGCTGACGCAGGCGGAGAGTCAGCTGCAGACTCACGTGTTGGTCCTGCTGACGGCAAGGATAGGAAGCAATAGTTGAGATTTTATCTGGTAACTGTTGACCTGAGTATTTAAACTCAGGTCAACAGTTTATTTTTTACAATCGACTGTAGGCCTTTGATTTTAGTCTCTTTCAGCTTGTTACTCACCTTACACAAAAAAAAGCATGTATATTCATCGTGAATGAAGAATTGTATGCGTGCCCTGCCCGACTCTCTAAAAAAGATTTAAATAAATGGTTTTTTGGTGTAAAAAGATGGGAAGACATTTCCCTTATAGTGGATTAAATTATGCCTGATAAAAATTGATCCGGATCTTTTCATGGGAAACTTCGCGCTCGATCTCACTGACTATCAATAGTCACTATCGATCTTTCGCGCATCGTTTGCCATGAAAATCTTCCGTCCAATTTTTATCATTCATAATTTAATCCACTATACAGACTCCTTCAGAGTCATTGGAAAGATCGCTAAAGCAGCAGATTAAACCAGCGCGTGGTACGTAAAACCAATTCTTCAGTCTGTTGGGAAGTAGTAGATAGGCAAAAGGGGGAAGTTAGGGGATAAAAATGACCCCCTAACTATTGGAATTATTGACCTTTCTTCTTGGCAATGTACTTGATCACATCACCTACAGTCTTGAGCTTCTCTGCTTCTTCTTCAGAAATCTCAAATCCAAAACGCTCTTCAAAAGTCATGATCAACTCCGTAAGATCAAGACTGTCCGCATTAAGATCCTCAACAAAGGATTTCTCAGGCGTCACATCTTGCACATCCACACCGAGCTGTTCCACAACAATATCAATGACTTCTTGTTCTAATGTCATCGCATGTCCCTCAGATTGTTCTTGTTGTACCATAAATTCTCCTTAGGCTCCTAAAAAACACTAAGATCTTGGAGCGTTTCCCAATAAAAATCAATAAAAAATAAAGTCCAAATTATATCTGCTCACCCAGTTTTTAGGCAATTTTAATCGATTCGTTTCACCCAATTCCCATGGCTAAACCACCATCAATTGTCAATACCTGCCCCGTGATGTAATTTGATTGCGCACTAGCTAAAAAAACTGCTGCATAGGCAACCTCGTCTGCTTGCCCAAACCGCTTCAAGGGGATCGTATCCATAAAAGCCTTCTTTTTCTCCTCAGGAATCCCCTCTGACATAGCCGTTTCAATCACGCCAGGAGCAATACAATTAACATGGATGTTGCGAGAGCCCACTTCCTTGGCCAATGACTTTGTAAACCCCACCATGCCCGCCTTAGAAGCCGAGTAATTTGTTTGACCCGCGTTCCCCACCAACCCCGAAATAGATGTGATATTTATAATTTTTCCGCTCCGAGCCTTTATCATAGAACGAATCACAGCATGGCAAGTGTTATATACAGATTTTAAATTAATATTAATCACCTCATCCCAGTCCTCTTCGGATACCTTCATAAGAAGATTATCTCTTGTGATACCGGCATTGTTCACAAGGATGTCAATAGGGCCAAAGTCACGGCAAACCTGGGCGATCGCCTCCTCAACAGCATGGCAATTGCCTACATCTACTTGATAGAAAACACTTTTTTGATCTGCCTCAAGATGAGAAGAGATTGTTTCTGCCACCTCTTTACCAAGAGTCTCATTGGTTCCAAAAAAGGCCACAGAGGCCCCCTCTTTGATAAACTGCTCAACAATAGCTTTTCCAATGCCACGCGTCCCTCCCGTGACAAGAGCTACTTTTTTCAAAAGACATTTATCCATGTTATCATCACTCAGGTTAATAATTGTGCCAAAAGATCCAGATCCCCAACTTTATTTATCGATAAGGTGGGCACTATAACCCCATTTTGTTTATTTAATCCCGCTAATGTCTTTCCAGGTCCTATTTCCAAAAAAAGGTCTCCCTCTTTTTTCATCGTTTCAATTGTTTTTTCCCACAAAACTGACTGTGTGATTTGACTGAGAAGGTAAAAGGAAATCTCAGAGCTTTTCTCCACGTACTCCCCTGTCACATTCATTACAAGGCGCACCTTACTTTCTTGAATAGCGAGGTTTGTCACTGTTTCTTTCAGTTTTTCCTCAGCCCCCTTCATAAGTCCGCTATGGAACGCCCCATGGACCTTCAAAGCAATCACCCTTTTTGCTCCCCTTTCCTTAGCATAGGCCATCCCCCTTTCCACTCCCATAACCGTTCCTGAAATCACAGTTTGTTCAGGAGAGTTGTAATTGGCTATCCAAAGATCATTAGGCAGTTGAAGCTCTTGAACTAATGCTTTAACCTCCTGAGAAGAAAGGCCCAACACGGCTGCCATAGCTCCCCTACTTCCTTCACAAGCCTCATGCATACATGCGCCTCGATAATTGACTAGCCCCAAGCAAGAAGAAAAAGAGACCCTTCCACTAGCTGTCAAGGCACTATATTCTCCTAAGCTTAAACCCGCCATCATTTTGGCATTAAGGAAGGGAAATTGTTTTTTAAGCACCGCGCACAAAGCTAAACTTGTCAAATAAATGGCCGTCTGACTGTGCTTTGTCTCCCGGAGCATCTCTTCTGGACCATCAAAGATCAATTTTGTGACCTGTGTCCCCAAAAGAGACTCCCCCTCTTCAAAAACTGCGCGCGCTTCAGCAAAGTTTTCAAAAAAATCTTTGCCCATGCCAACGCATTGCGCCCCCTGTCCAGGAAAGAGAAAAACGATACTTTGATATTTCATACTTTATTTTGTAAGGATGCAAGCGCCCCAGGTAAGCCCGGCGCCGAAAGCCATAAGAAGCATATTTTCGCCCTTCTCGACCTTCTTTTCTTTAAGAAGTTCATCCAGAGCAATAGCTATCGCTGATGCAGAGGTATTACCGTACTTATGCACTGTTTTATACACCTTTTTTTCATCGATGTTAAAGCGTTTAGCGCAAGCTTCAATAATGCGCTCATTGGCTTGATGAGGAACGAGCCAATCAATCTCGCTTTCACTCATCATAGCTTTGTCAAGGCACTCTTTTGCAGCACTCTCCATTCTTCTCACTGCGTGCTTAAACACCTCTTTTCCATCCATATAGATATAATGTTTTCTTGCATTGACTGTTTCATGGGAAGCGGAATTACGGCACCCACCTGCAGGAAGTATCAAAAGATTGGCGAGCTGTCCATCGGCACCCAAACACACTTGACGAATGGCTAATCCCTCTTGGCGCTCCCCACTGATCACAGCACACGCAGCCCCATCGCCAAAAAGAACACACGTATTGCGATCAGAATAGTCGACAACAGAGGAGAGTTTTTCGGAAGCTACAAGAACGATATTACGGTAAACCCCTGCCTCAATAAATCCTTTGGCAATAGATAATCCATAAAGAAAGCCGGTGCACGCTGCCTGGAAATCGAAAGCGGCCGCCTGGTGCGCTTTTAGCTCGCTTTGAATCAAAGCGGCAGTGCTAGGAAAGACATAATCGGGGGTGATGGTGGCAACAAGAATAAGATCTATCTCTTCAACAGGGAGATTCGCCTCTTTTAATGCGATTTTCACAGCTTCCAAACCCATTGTTGAGGTAAACTCTGTCTGTGCTGCAATCCTGCGCTCCTTTATTCCAGTTCTAGAAAAAATCCATTCATCGGAGGTCTCTACCATCTTTTCTAAATCCAGATTGCTGAGGATCTTCTCGGGTAAGTACGACCCTGTCCCGATAATCCTTGCGATCTTTTTATCCACTTGCCATCCTTAAAAAGAATCCGTGATCAATAATTTTAGCAAAAGCATCTTTAAATAGAAAAGGAATATACCCCCGTATGCGCTATCCAGAATATCTTTTAAAATTAATTTCACAATTTAGAAAACTTCCCGGAGTGGGAGGGAAGACAGCAGAGCGGTTTGCTTTCCATGTGATCGGCTGGTCCCAAGAAAAACTCGAAGAGTTCTCTTACATGCTTTCTGAAATTCAAGAAAAGATTTATTATTGTGACAGCTGCGGCGCCTTGAAAGACAAGGATGTTTGCGTGCTTTGCCATCCTCAGCGCAATACAGATATCCTCTGCGTTGTCGCCTCTATTAAAGATGTATTTTCAATTGAACAAACGAGGAGCTACCAAGGATTATACCATGTTTTAGGAGGGGTTTTTTCCCCATTGGAGGGAAAGTTTCTCAAGGAAGAGCGGGTAGACAAATTAAAAAAAAGGTTAACATTACTAAACGTAAAAGAAGTGATTATTGCCTTAGATGCCACACTTGAAGGGGATGCGACAGCTCTTTTTCTGAAGAAAGAGCTCTCCTCTTTTTCTGTGCGTCTTTCAAGGCTTGCTCTCGGGCTACCGATGGGGAGTTCTTTAGACATTATCGATGAGGGTACGCTCTGCCGAGCCCTTTCTGGGCGAGCCTATTATTGACACCATTTGTGTCATTAATTTTCGGAAATGGTATTAGCCTTGCAAATATAGCAAGCTTTCGCCTACGATTCCTTTTGCTTTTTTAAAAAATATGCGCTTTATAAAACCTCATCTTACATCATTTATTTCTCGTGGTCTTTCCATTGGTTTTTGCCTTCTTCTTTTTTTATTGACCGGAAATCTGTCTGCCCAGGAGACGTTTTCCTATGAAAGGATGCGTGTTACAAAGATCGACGTGTTTCCTCAAAATCTTGGCTCTGATACCTCTTTCAACGACGCAGCTGTCAAAACAAAGCTTCAGACAAAAGTGGGGCTCATCTTTTCCCAAAATGAATTTGACCAAGATCTGAAAAATCTTGCCCTTGAATATGACAAAATTGAGCCTGATGTAGACGTCGTCAACAATGAGATAGTCATCACACTAAAAATATGGATAAAACCAACGGTTCACTCCATTGCCTTTTGTGGTAACAATCGTGTGAAAACATCGAAACTTGAAAAGGAGCTCGGCTTAAAGCTGGGAGCGCTTTTTGAACGGGATGAATTTCTTACTAAGCTCAATAAAGTAAAGATGTATTATCTCAAGAAGGGGTATTTTGAGTCACAGCTATGCTACGAGCTTATCCCCGTTGAAGGAGGTAGCCAAGTCGATGTTGTGATCAATATCGAAGAGGGTTGCGCTGGACACATCTACAACATTGTATTCCAAGGTACTACACCTGCTGAAGAGTGTGAGCTGCGCGAACTGTTAATGACTAAAACATACAACAGATTTTTGAGTTGGTATAACGGTTGTGGGTGTTTTCATCCTGACCTCATCGATAGAGATCGCATGATCTTGCTCGACTATTATCAAAACAGAGGATTTGCCGATGCTAACATCACGTTTTGTGTCGAGGAAACAGCTAATGCGAATAAAATTATCATAGTCATCACAGTTGATAAAGGGGCTTTTTACACCTTTGGCCATGTCTCTTTTGAAGGAAATTCTATTTTCTGTAATGAAGATATCGAAGCCTATTTCAAGTATGCTACAGGTGATCCTTTCTCTCCAGAAAAGGTGCGTAATACAGCTAGAGAGATCCGCGATCTCTATGGTGCTTCGGGATATATTGAGGCTAACATCGATTTTCAATTGCGATTGCACCCTGACTGCCCTATCTATGATGTGCTTGTCACCATCGATGAGGGGGAACAATATTGTGTTGGTATGATCCGTGTCTTTGGAAATCAATGCACACAGACAAAGGTGATCCTCAATGAAAGTCTTCTTTGCCCTGGAGAAGTTTTTAATATGAAAAAACTAGAAGGGACAGAAGAGAGGTTAGGCAATACTGGTTATTTCAAAGAGGTCAATGTTTATGCTGTGGGTGCCTCGACAGATGACTCGAATTACCGCGATGTTTATGTCGAAGTGGACGAGGCTGATACTGGTAACTTGGGTATCTTTTTAGGCGCCAACTCTCTAGACAGTATTTTCGGCGGTATTGATATCACAGAGAAAAATTTCGATATCTGCGGCCTTCCACGGATTTTTCGCAGGGGACCTTTCTCCTTGCGCGGTCGGGGGGAATTTTTACATCTTAAGCTCAACATTGGTAAGAGAATGACCTCCTATCTCCTCCAATGGACACAACCTTATTTTTTAGATACTCCCTGGATTGTTGGTTTTGATTTGGAAAAAAATGATAACCGCATGCTCTCCAGGGGATATGAGCTAAAGACCTACGGCGGGAATGTCCACGGTATTTATATCTGGAACGAATTTTTGAAATATGATATTCACTACCGTGCCCGCCATACTCGAGTTTCTGTGCGCGATAGCGAGAATTTGCAACTCGAGGAGCAGGCAAAGATCACGGGTCTTGTTTCAGCAGTAGGCGCTACTGCTATTTATGACTCCACAAATAATCCCAGACGACCTTGTAGTGGGCTGAGATCACGCTTGAGCTATGAACTTGCCGGAGTGGGAGGAAACTTTGATTTTATGAAACTCGGCTACCTCAACAGCTTTTATTACCCCATGAGCAAAAAAGGAGTATTTAAGTTGCGCGCAGATCTCCAATTTATTCATACCTACGGGCACACACATCCAACGGGGATGCCTTTGAGTGAAAGGCTATTTCTCGGTGGGGAGACAACTGTACGTGGTTACAAGAACTTTATCATTGGCCCCAAATTTGGTAGCAATGAACCTGCGGGGGGAATGTCATCTTATCTTATTTCTGAGGAATTCCAATACAACCTGGTCAAATCTCCCTGCATCGATGGTTTTGTGTTTATGGATGCGGGGTATGTCTCCCTTTCACAATTTTCTATAGGGCGGCCGGCAGCCAGTGTGGGATTTGGCCTACGGGTAGAAGTGATGCGCAACATGCCCTTGACGATGGGCCTTGGCTACCCTATTCACCCTATTGAGATATTGGACAATGGACAGAGATTTAATAATGCTCAGCGCTTCTTTTTCTCAATTGGAGGGTGCTTTTAAACTCAGGTTAATAATGGTGAGGTTATATGAAAAATGCCTATAAGGTGTTGGTTGCTGTATTTTTGGTTCTCTGTGCATTCAATGCGAAAGCGCAAGAGTGTAAGGTTGGTTTTGTTAATGTGAAGCTCTCTGTTGAAAAGTCGAAGTATGGCCAACAGGAAAAGGAGGCTTTTGAAACCTTAAAGAAGCAATTGGGGGCAAACCTTGAGAAAACGGATAAGGAGCTAGGTGACTTGTCCAAAAAATTAGAGGATAAGGATTTTCTCGAAGGTATCTCTTCTGGCGCGCAGGAGGAGCTGAAACAGAAATTTCAGAAGCTCAGTCAAGAGTTTGTGCGTTATCAGAATCAATATTATCAATTGCTCCAGCAAGCAAACTACAAAATGTTGCAAAATTTGAATGACATCATTTGCAAAGCCTCTGAAAAGGTCAGAGAGAGTATGAAGTTGGATTTTGTTCTCAATGATGATTCCGCTTTTGCCTTTGCCCCTTCTTTGGATGTGACTGACGATGTCGTAAGGGACATGGATATCCGCTTTGAGCGTGACAATGCTGATAAAGGAAAATAGTCATGCCCCTCTCTTTCACAGTTGAAGAGCTTGGAAAGTTGACGGGTGCTGACATTGTTGGCAACGCCTCTCATATCATATCGGGTATCGAGAGTTTGGAGGAGGCTAAAGCTCATGAAGCCTCCTTTTTAGAGAATCCCCGCTATGAAAATCTCATATCTAAATCGGAAGCGGGGGTGATTTTCCTCTCTTCTCGCACTCCTTTAGTTGAGGGGAAAAATTTTCTTATCGTTGACCAACCTTCTCTGGCCTTTCAGAAAGTGATTGAACTATTTCTCTCTCCTGCCCAGACAGGATTTTCAGGGATCCACAAAAGCTGTGTGATCCATGAAGAGGCGCAGCTAGGCCAGGGCGTGAGAATAGGTCCTTATGCTGTTATCGATAGGCTAGCTGTGATAGGTGATCGTTGTGTTATTGGTGCAGGGGTTTATATCGGCCCTGAAACAACTCTTGGGCAAGATTGTCTCATTCATCCCCATGTTGTGATTCATGATCGCTCTATTCTTGGTAATAGGGTAATACTCCAATCGGGGTGTGTGATTGGCTCTTCGGGGTTTGGCTATGCAACTGATCAAGAAGGGCAACACACTCTTTTGCAACAGCTAGGCCGAGTGGTGATCGAAGACGAGGTGGAGATTGGCTCTAATACAACAATTGATAGAGCACGCTTTAAAGAAACGCGCATCGGCCGAGGAACAAAGATTGATAATTTGGTACAGATCGCTCATCAGGTTCATCTCGGAGAAAACAATCTTATTGTTGCCCAAGTAGGCATTGCAGGATCGACAAAAACAGGAAAAAACGTTGTTTTGGCAGGCCAAGCAGCTCTTGTAGGTCACATCTCTATTGCAGATAATGTTGTGTTGGCTGCACGAGGTGCCGCGAGCAAATCCATTCTTAAAAGCGGAGTCTATAGCGGCGCTCCCGCAACTCCAATTAAAGAATTTAACGAACAAGTTGTCTACATCCGTAATTTGAAAAAGCTTGTCAAACGCCTTGACGAGCTAGAAGTTAAAGTGATTGCTCTCTTGCCTAAAAACAAATGATAAGGTGAGTTACCTTATGCAGCAGACCTTTAACGCCAATACCTTCGTTAAACGCTTCTCGATATCCTTTTCCTGAATTCTTCCCTCTTTAATACACTGCACCACAAAATCTATTAGCTCGCTCTGCAAAAGAGAACATAAAAAAGCATCGTAAAAATTATGCTGAAAAGCAGCCCCTAATCTCTCTTTAGCCTCCTCCATACTACAAGAAGTGAGATCAAAAAATGTGATCGCCTTCAAGCTAAATACCTCATTAATCTCTCCTCCAAGAGAATCCTTGGAAAAAAGAGAGCTCAAGTTCGATCTCTCTAGAGAAAGCGAAGTGAATTTCTTATTTTCATCTCCAAACAGCCCAATAATGCCATGAGCATCCCGAATCCCCTTGCGAAAGGCCTTCAGATGAGCTTCGGAAAGGGGAAAATGCGTGAAAAAAGCGCCCCCATTTCTCTTCTCCGTCAGCTGAAAATGAACGCCTAAACGACGATTTTGAAACACCGCAGCTCTGCCAAGGTCTGAAAAATACTTCACATCTATCTTGTCTATCCCCCACTCTTGTGGAGAATCATCCTGAAAATAATAAGAAAGGCTGTGGACAAAATCATTTCCCACCAAAAAAGGGATCTGCGTAAGCTTCTGGTAGTGCTCCACAAGATAAAGCTGCCGTTTATAATCCCCCTTTGTAAAAAGAAGCCCTCCGACTCGCCATGTGTCGATCACCCTCTCCACTTCTTTTTGGCATTGCATATCATAGTAAGCTACAGTTTCATAGAAAAAAAGCCCCGCTACCTTATCCTCAATAGTTGTAAAAGTTTCGTAAAGTTTATGGGCTTTTTCTAAAATAACTTGGTCCGCATAAACGTGAGGTATTTTTGTTCTCTCCTCCAAAGGAGCTGACGTGGGTTGAACGGGCAGTTCCTCCTCAGATTCCCCCCAAGTTCGCCCCTGATACGAGACTTTACGTCGTTTGCGGCCATCATGATGTTCCTCATAATTTTGACTGCCGGCAGTAGACTCCACCCTCTTGCACTGGTCAGATCCGCCACTTTGATTAATAGTCATCCTCATCCTACAAATATGACCTGCAGTTCCATGACCTGCGTGAACCTTTTGATTGCCAAAAAACCCACTCCCGATGGCTATGCAAAGTACAGCTTTAATTATACCTCAAGTAGGTTAAGTGATGATTAAGATAAATTTCAAGTTGTCTTTTTGGAAAGCGGGAAGGTAGAATGCGCCCGAACAACGTGAAAAATTGGCGTATGGATCCGTATGAAGGCACGTAGATGAGTCGAATATGAATGAAAATTTTGATCGAGGAGCACTGGGTAAGGAGAGGCTTTGTGCTGTTTTACGCAACATGCTCCTTATCCGCCATTTAGAGATTCGAGGCGAAGCTGCCTACCAACAAGGCTTAATTGGGGGCTTTTACCATGCCTATATCGGTCAGGAAGCAATCCAAGCAGCTGCAATAGAGGCATTTGGAGTAGAAAACTGGTATATAACCTCTTATCGATGCCATGCTTTAGCCCTGTTACTTGGGGCAACGCCCAATGAGATTATGGCAGAGCTTTATGGTCGAAAAACGGGCAATGCTGAAGGGCGTGGGGGGTCCATGCATCTCTACACAAAGCGTTTGCTGGGTGGTTTTGGTATTGTGGGGGGGCACTTACCTGTGGCCATTGGTGCTGCCTTTTCAATCAAATATCTCGAAAAAAGGGAGCTTGCGATCTGTTTTCTTGGCGAGGGGGCGGTAGCTCAGGGGGCCTTCCACGAATCGCTTAACCTGGCAGCTCTTTGGAATCTGCCTATAGTCTTTATCATCGAAAACAATAATTGGGGTATGGGAACCCATGTCAGCCGTGCCATTTCTGTCGATAAAATCGCTGAAATGCACGCTGTGAGTTACGGAATAAGTGGATATACTCTTGATGGAATGGATTTTTTCGATTGCTATGCTGGGTTTAAAAAAGCACACAAAGAGGTGCTAGAAAGTAGCAAGCCTGTCCTTATCGAATGCCTTTGTGAGCGCTTCCGTGGTCACTCCGTGTCTGACCCAGGGCTTTATAGAACAAAGGAACAGATGCAGGAGAGTCTGAAAAAAGACCCTATTCTCCGTTTACGCCATACCTTGGAGGAAAAGGGGTGGCTGGATGAACACACCTTTAAGGAGATGGACTCCCGAGAAAAAGAGAGCGCCATTGCCGCCATGAAATATGCTGAAGAATCCCCCTGGCCTTCTCCTGCCACCCTCGAAGAGGATGTCTATGCCCCATAGACACGCCACAAATGAAGAATCGCTTCGTGCCTATGCCCGACTTTTTAAAGGAGGTCGCAATGTCTATGCCCCCTAAAGTACAAGAAGTCGAAATGCAAGAAGTTGAAATGCGAGAAGCCATTCGCCAGGCTATCGATGAAGAGATGACGCGCGATTCTACTGTTTTTATCATGGGCGAAGAGGTAGCTGAGTATAATGGCGCCTATAAAGTCACGAAAGGAATGCTGGCAAAATGGGGTCCAAAACGCGTTCTCGATACCCCCATCAGTGAGCTTGCTTTCACAGGTCTCGGCATAGGGGCCGCCATGACAGGTTTACGCCCTATCGTCGAATTCATGAGCTGGAATTTCTCTTTTGTTGCTTTTGATCAAATTATCTCCAATGCCGCCAAAATTTACTACATGTCGGCCAACCGCTTTCCTCTGCCTATTGTTTTCAGAGGGCCTAATGGAGCGGCGGCTCAAGTCTCCTGCCAGCACTCCCATTGCGTTGAGGCCATCTACAGTAACTTTCCCGGCCTCATCATTGTGGCTCCCTCAAATCCTTACGATGCAAAGGGATTGCTTAAATCCGCCATCCGCAATAATAATCCCGTTCTCTATTTAGAAAATGAACTCGACTATGGAATAAAGATGCAGATTCCAAAAGAGGAGTATCTTGTTCCCATCGGCAAAGCGCACGTTCTGCGCTCAGGCAAAGACCTCACGCTCATCTCCCATAGTCGTATGGCAAGCTTATGTCAAAAGTGCGCTGCAGAGCTTGAAAAAGAGGGCATTGATATCGAGGTCATCGACCTGCGCACGATCAAGCCATTAGATATTGGGGCCATACTCAACTCGGTGAAAAAGACAAAAAGGTGTGTTATCGTTGAAGAAGGACACTACTTTGGAGGGATTGCAGCTGAAGTGGGCTTTGAAATCCAAGAGTTTGTTTTTGACTTCCTCGATGCCCCTATTGGCCGTGTATGTCAAAGAGAGACGCCTATGCCCTATTCTAAACCGCTTGAGAGCGAAACACTGCCCAATAGATCTCGCATCATTGATACGATAAGAAAAACTCTAAAATAAGGTTCCTATGCCCTTCACTGTGACTATGCCAAAGCTTTCTCCAACGATGGAAGAGGGCGTGATCGCCAAATGGCGTAAAAAAGAAGGAGAATTCACTGAGGCAGGCGAAGTGTTGTTAGAGATCACAACGGATAAGGCAACGGTCGAACACACAGCTCTTGATGAGGGGTTTTTGCGAAAAATTCTCATTCCTGCTGGGAAAGAGGCCTTGATTAATCAGCCAATTGCCATTTTTACAGCGGAGATGCAAGAAAGTATCGAAGGTTATGAGCCGGAAGGGATAAAGCCTGCTAAGAAAAAAGTACCTCCACAAGCAGGTGTAGAGGTAGAGCAAAGAGAAGAAGAGGTGGTAGCCCCCATGCGTCAGGAAATGCTCTTTTCACCTGAGCCTCCCTTAGAGCACTATGTTTTTGAAGAGAGCGAAGCTATGATTGCTTCCCCTCTTGCCAAACGCCTAGCAAAAGAGAAACATCTCGATATTTCTGCCGTGAAAGGAACGGGCCCTGGAGGCAGAATTACAAGTGATGACCTTACAGCGGCGCTACCTAAAAGCGTTGTTTCTTTTGGAAAAAAAGAAAGACCAACTCTTCCTCCTGGAACCTATGAAGAGATCCCCCTTACACCGATGAGAAAGGCGATTGGAAAGCGCCTCCAAGCCTCTAAAAGCACTATCCCCCACTTCTATGTAACGCAAAAGATCGATGCCTCAGCCCTTGTGAGATTCCGAGAGGAGTTAAAAAGGCTGAACTTTGCCCAGATCACTTTTAACGATATGATTATCCGGGCCGCAGCACTAGCGCTACGCAAACATCCCGCGATCAATACGGGATTTAACAGCGCTAATCAAAACCTGATCCTCTTTAAAACTATTGATATCTCTGTCGCTGTGACAATTGAAGGAGGGCTTGTGACACCTATTATCCGCCATGCCGACTTTAAAAATTTAGGAGAGATCTCAACAGAGATGCGCAAGGTGGCGGAGAAGGCCCATCAAGGCAAACTGAAAGAGGAGGAATATAGAGGAGGCTCTTTCTGTGTTTCTAATCTAGGTATGTTTGGAATATCGGAATTTATTGCTGTGATCAATCCCCCACAATCTGCGATATTAGCTGTGGGTGGCATTCAGGAAGAAGCTATCGTAAGAGAAGAAAGGGTAGTTCCTGGAAAGACTCTCTCTTTGACTTTATCATGTGACCATAGAGTGATTGATGGAACAGCTGCCGCCCTTTTCCTCAAAACCTTAAAAGAGATCTTAGAAAACCCTATCGCCCTGAGTATCTAATTGACATCTATAGTGGATTAGTCTCCCCTTAAGCATCTGACCACACCTGTCACACCGGTGTCTTCCGGTACCTGTGCAACAAAATCAAACCGTGCGGCTCCAAAGGACTGAGGCTCTGCATCTCCCATAACAGATGCCACTCTCCATACCTTTACCTTACCTTGATCGTCTATAGTAAAATAAGCAATAGCTGTTTGCGCCTCACACCTAGCAAAAATGGCGGCATTTGCTCCTAGTTCATCTATGCCCCCCCCTCCTTCACAACTAAATCCCTTTTGAAAACATCCTACAAGGGCCCAGGACTTGTGGAAAGGAGTCCCTCGATTCCAATCCCTTTCTGTATCTGCCACAAATTGCACCGCACTCATTCTGAGATCATTTGTAAAAGCTGTTAGCAAAACAGCTATCTGACCGAGGTTAAATTTAGCGGCATAGTAAGGTGCGCGGATCATGTTCCATCCGGAAGAACCCATCTCCTTAACAAGAGCTATCCCATGTGACCGGCAGGTTTCTGCAACCCCCTTTTTGTTCCAACACACATCATAAATGGCATGCAAAAGAAGATAAATAGGCATAAGAGCAATGCGAAGTGCATGATAGACCCAAGAAAGGGCCAAATAGTTACATCCCCCTAGTACCAGAGCTAAGATCTTTACTTCATAGGGAAAAGGAATAGCAGAGAAAAATGGGGAAAAGCCATTTACTAAAATATAGGCAATGAACATGGGAATAGCCAAAAATTGAATGGCCACTACGGTTGTGTGCATACTGCCCAATCTTTGAAAAACAGGGGCTTGGTAGACCTGCCTACCATCTATGGTCATCTTCTCCTTAGTCCCATAGTGAAGGGCCTCCTTCTTGGCACCTAAATTAGCCACCCCCGCAAACCCCATTACGTACGGTTCCTTTTTTGGTCCATCCATAAAGCAATAGCCTATCCTACGAGTAGTTGCAGTAGGGTCTTCACGGAAATAATTTATAGCTTGCCAACCAGTCACTGCACCCATAATCAAGACCTCTACTATATAATCTTTAAAATAAATTATAATTAAAAGTAATTTAAATTAACACTAAAAAAATTAATTTAATTTAGATTGCATTTCATATAATATAAATATAATTAGAAAAAGAGAGAGTCATGACTGAATTTTCAATTACCAAAATGGAAGATCTAAAAGGCGACGCCGAGTATCTAAAAAGCGCGATTCTAGACCACCTCCACTTCACTCTTGGTAAAGATAAATACACCGCCACGAAGCGCGATCTTTTTCTTTCTGTCGCCTACACAGTCCGCGATCAACTCATCGATCGTTGGATCAAAACCCAACAGCAATATTATGATGCCGATGCCAAAAGAGTCTACTATCTCTCACTCGAGTTTCTCATGGGACGAACTATGGAGAATAGTTTAGTCAATCTCAATCTTTATGAAAACTGTAAAAAAGCCATTCATGACCTTGGCTATGACCTTGATGTGCTTTTTGAAGTAGAACCCGATGCAGGTTTGGGAAATGGAGGTTTGGGACGATTAGCTGCATGCATCCTTGATTCGATGGCTACCTTAGGTATTCCTGGATACGGGTACGGCATTCGTTACGATTATGGCATTTTTACCCAAATCATTCAAAACGGCTATCAGATTGAAAAACCTGAAAACTGGCTCCGTTATGGCAATCCTTGGGAAATTTGCCGCAGTGAATACCTTTACCCCGTCCAATTTTATGGAAGAGTAATCCAATACACCGATGAAAGGGGGACTCTGCATTGCGATTGGATCGATTCTGAAGAAGTGTTGGCCATGGCCTACGATACGCCCATTTCTGGGTATAACAATAATACTGTGAACACATTAAGACTTTGGCAAGCCAAATCTCCCCGCGGCTTTAACCTTGATTATTTCAACCACGGTGATTACATACGAGCGATCGAAGATGTAGCTACAAAGGAGAACATCTCAAAAGTGCTTTACCCGAGTGACAACTTCTTTGTAGGTCAGGAGCTTCGATTGAAACAGGAATACTTTCTGGTTTCAGCCACATTGCAAGATATTATTCGCCGCTATAATAAGGGGCACATTCATTTGGATCTGCTTCCTGACAAAGTGGCTATCCAACTCAATGACACTCATCCGGCCATAGCTATCCCCGAATTGATGCGTCTTCTTGTCGACAGGGAAGAGTTGAGTTGGGAGAAAGCATGGCCACTCACATGCAAGACACTTGCCTATACAAATCACACTCTTTTACCTGAGGCATTAGAAAGATGGCCTGTCTCTATTTTTGAAAAGGTGCTTCCACGCCATCTTGAGATCATCTATGAAATCAATCAGAGATGGCTTAATGAAGTGGAAAAACACTTTCCAGGTGATATGGAGAAAAGGAAAACGCTCTCTATCATTGAAGAGAACGATCCTAAAAAGATCAATATGGCTCACCTAGCTATCGTGGGCTGCCATAAAGTCAATGGCGTATCTGCTTTGCACTCCCACCTTTTGGAAACACAGGTGTTTAAAGACTTTTGCACGATTTTTCCAGAGAAATTCACAAATAAAACTAATGGTGTAACGCCTAGAAGATGGTTGAAAGTAGCCAATCCTACTTTGGCCTCCCACATCACCAAATACATCGGTGATGAGTGGATCACAGATCTTTCTCAATTGCGTAAACTCACCCCCTATGCTGATGACCCTCACTTTCGAGCAGAATGGGGCAAAATCAAAAAAATCAATAAAGAGCGTTTGGCAAAAATCATCTATGCCGAACACGAAGTCAATGTCAATCTCGACTCTATTTTCGATGTCCAAGTCAAAAGGATTCATGAATATAAAAGACAATTACTGAATCTTTTGCATGTCATTTCCCTGTACAGACGTATTATTGAGAATCCTCAAGGTGATTTTACCCCTCGGACTGTGATTTTTGGAGGAAAAGCGGCCCCTGGCTACCATATGGCCAAACAAATCATCAAGCTCATCAATTCTGTAGCGGATGTGATTAACCATGACCCAAGGGCAAAAGATCTACTCAATCTCTTCTTTCTCTCTAACTACAGGGTCTCTCTTGCAGAAAAGCTGATTCCTGCGGCAGATCTGTCGGAACAAATCTCCACGGCAGGAACAGAGGCTTCAGGAACAGGAAATATGAAATTTGCACTCAATGGAGCCCTCACCATCTGTACACTTGATGGCGCTAATATCGAAATGATTGAAGAGATTGGACGGGAGAATTTTTTTGTTTTTGGCATGACTACAGAGGAGATAGCCAAACTCAAAGCGCACACATATAACCCACTGGATATCTACAATAGTAATGAGGAGTTGAGATCCGTACTAGCCATGATTACCGATGGGCATTTCAGCCAAGGAGACAAAGAGATCTTTCAACCCATTGTTGATAATCTCCTTTATCAAGGTGACCATTACTTTCTCCTTGCTGATTATGTCTCCTACATTAAGAGCCAAAATGAGGTAAGGCATCAATATAAAAATCGCGATGAATGGATAAAAAAGGCGATTTTAAATGTGGCAGGGATGGGGAAATTCTCTTCAGATCGGACAGTGAAAGAGTATGCAGATGAAATCTGGGGTCTTGATTAGCTCACAAAGATTCTGTATTCTGTGGCATTATGCTATTTTCTTTTTTATGTATTATTTCAAGCCCGTTCTTATTAACTACTCCTCAAGAGACCACTTCCCCACCTCTCGAAGAGATTGTGCAGGAAATGACGAACTTCTCCTTCGACAACCCCTTCCTACCTGACCCCGTTATGCCTTATAGCCCCTGTGAATTTACAAAGATCTCTGAAAAGCAAATAGAGATAAGTAAAGCACATACAGAAAATCCTCATTGGGCTAAAGGCAACCTTGAGGAGGCACACAGATACTATGACCTACATGAAGAGACACAACTGGATCGCAACTTGTGTTGCATTGCGACAGATTTAACAGGTGCTGTGATTCACGGAGGTATCAGCCAAAGTAAGCTTGCAGATCGTTTGAAACAATTTGATATCAGAAAACTTTTAAACAGCGGTCCCTATGAAAATGCCCTCTTATCTATTGATGCTCAAAATCTTATATATGAGGGCTTACATGATATGCCCCATGTATTTGACATCCATCTTCACAACATGGGGTATGATGAGGGTAATTTCTTAAATCCCAAGATCTCCGTGCTTAAAATGACTTCATGCAAAAACTATTTCACATTTAATGCGATACGTTATGCGGCAGGGATGTCAACAGTGATTGGTTCGACTCACGAGGCCCGTAAACGATTGCATATCTATTGTGCGCACTTCCCCAAGCTCTGTGGCATTGTCCTGCCTATCCATAAAGCCATTCAAAAAGAGGGATGGATTGACTGGAACGCTACCGGTCTATATTTGAAGAACTATGCTGGCTTATTGACAGCTGCCAGTTTCCACAATCCTCATAATGACTCAGAGTTATTATCGGCAATATCTGTTCATCCCTTTGATGCTCAGTGGAAAGAGAAGCTTTTGGCTGCACATGCCAAGGGGATCTTTTTAATAAAATGGATGCCTCCGCAGAGTATTCCTCCCGACTCTGACCTTATCGATGAGTATTATAAAATGGTAAAGCAGCTCAACATGACATTGATTGCGCATTCAGGTCCGGAGCATGCGATGCCGACAGATGAAAGCAACAAGAATTGGTATGATTGGGGAAATCCTTTACGTTTTAGAAGGCCTTTGCAAATAGGTGTGAATGTCATTTTGGCTCATTGCGGTCATAAAGATCCCATTGCTGATTTAGATAATCCTGAGCAAGGGATGAAGTTTGGATATGAACTTTTTATTCGCCTTGCGAGAGAAGCGCATGAGAAAAATAAGACAGGTGAATGGCCTGGCAAACTTTATGGAGACCTTGCGGCTGTGACAACTCATTATGGCCCCGATTTTGTTAAAGAGATCCTGAAAGTGGCTCATGAAGAGGGTATCCGTCTGATTTACGGCTCAGATTATCCTTTCACAAATTTGATCCAACCGAATAAGGATGGATATGAACTGTGCGCTACTGCGGGATTGCTCGATGCGGCCAAGGTGCAACCGCTCAAGGAGATCCGCGCTTGGAATCCCCTCCTTGCCAACTATATTTTCACAAGGAATCTAGAACTATCCACGCCTGAGGGGGAGAAAATTCGCTTTTTGGATAGCACATTTACAGGGCAGTTTAAGGGTGCTGAGTTAAGACTGCGTTAGATTCATACACGCTGCAGCTTTTTGTAGATATAGGCTATCCCCTCCCACATCAGCCGCCTTGTAAAGGGTAAGTGCGCATTGTATAACCCCATGTACTCCGTATGAGGCAGAAGCCCACGATTGAGTTTCGCTTGCTCGCCACCAGACCCTTCATTGATCACAACCCCTAACTTTTCTGTCTCACTTAAAATCAGATTTGCAAGAATACAATAAATCTCTCTTGCGTGTGGCAATGTAACGTCGTATCCAAAAAGACAATTAATCATCCCCTTATTAAAAATAAAATACCCAAAAAACCCCTCGATAATCCCATTTTTTCTCAATGCAACAAAATTCAATATCTTTTTTTGATGGGTATTTTTGAGAAATTTCTCAGAATACTTAGGGCCATATTTTGTATATTTATTAAGATAAATCATTTCATACAGAGAAATAATACGAGAGAAATCCTTTTCTTCAATTTCATCTGTGCGGATAATTTCGTAATTGTGTTTCTCCAAAAGACGTGCATCCCTGCGATGGGTCTTTCTCACCTCAGCATTATGAAGTGATTTCTTTCCCGGCTCGTAAAAAAAGATCTCCCGTGTCTTTAAAAGATGGAAATGCGTCTCTTTCAATGAAGAGAGAAGATCTTTTTTTAAAAAAGCATCTAGATGGCGGTAAATGATAGTGTGGAAAGGAAACTCGTGCTTCAAACAATCCATAATGGCTCCCCATTCTTCCTTAGAGATCTTTGGATCTAAACTGTTTGTCATCAACCAATTGTTTAAGAAAATGGTTTTATTGATTTTAAACAATTTTAAAAAATTACCACCCAAAAAAAGGAAGGGGGACTGGAGTTTTAATAATAGGGGATGTTTTTGGGAGAAGGTCTCTTTGTAAAATTTCAGGGCATAATAATTGGAGGCAACGTAAGAATTTTCATACTCTTTTTCATTAACGGTGATGGGTAAAAACACGTTATTGCAGGCCACAAGGAGAAGTTTTGTGGAGACATTGAGCAGATAGGATTCAACCCCTTCTTTGATAAGGGGATACAGATAATCACGCCCCTTTTTTCCCTCTTCAGTGTCAGGCCATTGAAACTGATCGATGTTCAAAGCATCATAGAGAAACACATTTATCAATGTCGGCTCCTGGTGAGAAGCTTTTGCATACATATAGCCTTCTGCTTGCTTAATTCTTCTAACTGCCTTTCAATATCTTCTCCCCCCTCCACTGCTAGAGTCTCTCGAAGATCTGCCTCATGAAGTTCAATAATCTCTATCTGGCTTTTAAGGTATTTATCAAAAAGCCGCCAACCAAAAAATGTGCGCACAACCTTCAACAACGATCGCGCAGGAGCATAGAATTTGGGGAAAAAATCAATATGATCAAACCGCAAAACCCTCTCGCGATTCTCCTCCTCAATCTCCTGTTGCGAAAAGGAAAAATACACATAACTACGAAGAAGGGCTACTATGCGTTGATGCGCAGGTAACGCATTGATCATATTCACAATCGCCTTGCAAATCCCCGGTAAAATCAACATCACTTCCCACTTCTTTAAAGGGCGGTAACGCCACCTCTGCTCACCTAAAAAACAGACAACTTGCCCTACAACAGTTGAGCCAATCCTCCAAAAAGGCAAATCATCTATACTCGCACAAACAAGTAACTTGGCTTTTGCATTCTCAGAAAGGCTCTGATAAAGCTCATACTCCCTTCTCTCCGGTACTATCGGATTAAATGCATAGGCCTTTTCAATCAGTGGGTGGGAATACAGTGCTATCTGCGTTGCCAATGTCCCCCCCATGCTGTGCCCGGCAACGATAGGTAAAAGAGGGCGCGTCAAAAATCGGAGATGCTTGTGGATCCGCCTCCACGAATGTGCGTACGGCTCCGTTGCCGCCCCTTCCTTTCCAAGATTGGCAAAAATCGAACCCAACATCGATGGCTGCGATGGCCAAATCTCCGTCCCCTGACAAAGATAAATCCCCCTCTCCTTCTCTTCATTCATAATCGGAAAGGCACTAATTGTCTTAACTCCTTCCCAAAGAAGATGTTGCTGAAAACAGTACGAAACAAGGACATTGGGCTCCGAAGAACTTAGGCTAGGAATGCGTAGGATCTGCCCCTCCATCTCTCGATAACAAGCCCCGTGAGCCAAAATAGCTATAGTTAAAAAATCTCTCTTTTTCTTGTCCGTAATGTGCGCTATTTGCTCCAAATCACTCTGAATGTTTTCAAGAAGTTGTAAATCCTGCTTTAACCGAAACGAAGAGAAGAACTTAGGTAAAAACCCAGGTGGTGTAGCATCCACATCAAAATAAGACCCCAGGGTTTCTCCAACAAAAATAGGGTTCACACCTTTCACTTGTTCGGCTTCTAAAAGGCGAGACCAAATCCTAAAAAAAAGCAAAAAGGATACGCTCTCTGCTTGCGCATACATACGCAAAAAACCCTCTTTTCCTATTACAAAGGGAAGATCTTTTGGCATTTTGTCATGCACCTCCTCATTCCAAATTTGGCGCACTACCCCCTCGTCGATGTTTTTTTCCCGAAGAAGAGCACAACACTCCCGATAAAGAAAAGCTAAAACCCTCCGCCTGCCCCTTTCCGATTTTATCTTTTTATCAACAAGGCAAAAATGCCCATTTTCAAAGGATAGCCACCCTTTTTCACGGCCACTAGAATAAATCAAAGATAAATCACTCATTATTTTGGCTGATACTCAATCGAAATCCAGACTCTTCGGCTTGCTGTAAATTTCAGAATAAATCACCATTTTCTTCAAGGCAACAAGTGATTTTTTCTTGGGAGTAGCCATTGTTGTTTCATAAGAAAATTTAGCCTCAGCCCGTTTAGCCGACTGTGGGGCTACTTTTGTCTTAATATGACGCTTTTCAATACGGTTGTCTGGATGAAATTCCTCAAGAGCGGAGTGAAAAGCAAAATCGCGGGTGATTTTTCTGGGATCTTGTGGCGGGGCAGGCACTTCATTGGAGTGATCAACCTGTTGCCGGAGAAAAGGAGCTGGAGCTACTGGTTTAATGACTATCCTTTGGGGCATCTCTTCTTGCCCTTGCTTTGCGTGTTTCTTATTCAACATTTTGCGCAATACAGGAAAAAAGAGGACAAACAAAACGATCAAAAAACCGATTAGCTCACTAAATACGTCTTTCATAGATTAGGTCGGGGCTCTCCGAGTGCATCCTCACCTTCAGCTGCTATTGATTCTCTCATCTTGGTGTCTGCTTGCATGTTTTTCAAGCGGAGATAATCCATATAACCCAGATTTCCTTTACGCAGAGCATCGGCAATAGCCAAGGGAATCTGTGCCTCAGCTTCGACAAAGCGGGAGCGCATCTCTTCTACTCTTGCGATATTTTCTCGCTCTAAAGCCACAGCCATCGTTCTTCTCTCCTCAGCTTTTGCCTGCGCAATTCTCTTGTCTGATTCCGCCTTATCAGCACGCAGGCGCGCTCCGATATTTTCGCCTATGTTGATATATCCAATATCGATGGAAAGAATTTCAAAGGCTGTTTGGGAATCTAGTCCCTTATCAAGAACAAGTTGGGAAATTCTGTGCGGGGCTCCTAACACATCCATGTGCCCATCGGCCATACCGATAGCATTCACTATTCCCTCCCCCACTCTAGCGATTATAGTCTCTTCTGTAGCGCCCCCTACAAGCTGCGCTAAGTTTGTGCGCACAGTCACCCTAGCTTTGCAGAGAAGTTGTACTCCATCTTTGGCTACTCCTATGATGTAATCTCCCTGCCCATGAGCGGGGCAATCGATTACTTTCGGATTCACTGAGGTGCGCACGGCTTCTAAGATATTTCTTCCGGCAAGATCGATGGCTGTGGCCTGCTTCCAAGTCAAAGGGATATTGGCTTTATCAGCTGC